>ENA-OPSY01001950-OPSY01001950.1-human-gut-metagenome-genome-assembly--contig:-NODE-1950-length-10829-cov-2.247448_pt1 | contig 10829 bp, 8 predicted proteins | sample MGYA00241464_ERZ501920 | MGnify/ENA primary metagenome ERZ501920 (study PRJEB25962, sample SAMEA2042396) | human gut metagenome | biome: human gut; feature: human-associated habitat; material: faeces...
GGAAGCACACATTCGTATTATGGAGCCAGTTATCAGATACTTATGCGTAAGACAGGAAGCATAACTGACAAAGAAAGAGTGATCGTATGAATAGAGTAATCTTAATGGGTAGATTGACCCGTGATCCAGAAGTGAGATATTCCCAGGGCGAGCGTACTATGGCAATCGCAAGATATACGCTTGCAGTTGACAGAAGAGGCAGAAGAAGCCAGGACGGCGATCAGGGTCAGACGGCCGATTTTATCAACATCGTAGCTTTTGATCGTGCCGGTGAATTTGCAGAGAAATATTTCCGTCAGGGCATGCGTGTACTGGTTTCCGGAAGAATCCAGACCGGAAGCTATACCAACAGGGATGGTGTAAAGGTCTATACAACAGAAGTTGTTGTTGAGGAACAGGAATTCGCAGAAAGTAAGAATGCTAGCAGTGCTAATACACAGTCTTATCAGGCAGCCCCGGCACCGGCGCCAAGCGCTGATGCAGGTGACGGTTTCATGAACATTCCAGACGATGTGGATGACGAACTTCCATTTAACTAAGCCGGAGGATATAAATGAGCGAAAATAAAGACAGGTTTGTTAGTCTTGTACGCTCAATAAACAGAGAAGGGATAAACGAATTAGTGGAATTCCTGGAAAAATCGGACTTTTACACAGCACCGGCGAGTACAAGATTTCACTGTTCAATCCCGGAAGGGTTATTGATACATAGCTTGAATGTGTATGACATGTTCGAGCAAAAACGCAAGACAGAACCATATAAAACAGTTTTAGGCAATATTTCAGATGATTCCAGCAAAATAATCACTCTTTTCCATGATATCTGCAAGACATACATGTATGAAACTGATTATAAAAACAAGAAAATTTACAGCGAAACAGGTTCTAAGAAGGACGAAAAAGGTAGATTTGACTGGCAAGCGGTAGAGTTCTACAAAGTAAATGATCTTGTTCCTTATGGTCACGGCGAAAAGAGCGTCATGATGCTTGAAGAGTTTATTAAATTACAACCGATTGAAAGATATGCTATCCGATGGCATATGGGGTTCACAGAGCCTAAAGAAAACTGGAACACTCTTGGTTCAGCTATTGAAAAATATCCAGTGATTTTAGCTCTCCATGAATCTGATCTGGAAGCCACATATCTCTTAGAGAAAGATATGAAGTCAGAATAACAACAGAGGGAGGGCAATAGCTTTCCCTCTTTTATTTATAGAAAGGAACTTGAAAATGAAACATTATAAATGCGGATTTTCCCACTGCGCACATGCTGATGGAAAAGTGGCAGAAGATGAAGCTGTAAAAATTGGCACACGATACTGGCATAAAGATTGTTACGAAGTGTCTGAAACAATCAAAGATATCAGAGAAACTTATCTGGATAAGATTAGCAGCTCTGTGGTTGTCAGTGCCTTAAACAAGATTATCAATAATATTGTTTTTGGTAAGAAACTGGAAAATAAAAAACTCGCAAAAGCACAGTCAAATTTGGAAGCAGCACGATATCTGCAGTTCTGTATTGACTATGCGTTAGAGCATAAAATTCCGATAACACATGCGCCTGGATTATATTATCTGATTGATAATGTAAGAGTCAAAAAGGCATATGAGAAGAAGAATGAACTGGAAATGCAGAAAGAGATGAAAAAGCAAATGGATGTTGAAATCGAATCAAAGCCGGTTGATACAACGGTTAAACCGACTACTAATTTTTCTGCTGGTAGTGGTAATTTTGGATTCGGAAACATTCTGGGAGGCATGAATGAATAGCGAATTAGAAAAACTGTCTGACACACAAGCAGAAGCCGGGATTATTGCCACGTTGGTATATCACCCAGATTTCATTTTGCATTCCGATGTTCTCAAGGCAGGGTATTTCTATCACAAAGATAATGGTTGCTTATACTGGGCGATTGATGAATTGATTAAAGCTGGTGTAGATAATATTGATGCATTCAACATTTCAAATATGTTGCAGTCAAACAATGCAGTTAAGAAAACACTTGAAAGTGTCAATATGCCAGATATGGACGAATTCATTGAACTCTGTAGCGATGCAGCCCGTCATACGATTGCAGAATATCAGCTCTTAGTTATCAGTGTTGTAACTCTTGCATTCAAAAGAGACTTATATAAATTACTCAGTAAATTACAGAGACAAATTCTTACGCAAGAACTTGATCTGAACCAGCTCAACAAAATTGTGTACGACAATTTGGAAGAATTGACTGGAAGATATATGTTTGACAATGATTTCTTAATGTTCGGAGAAAAAGTGCCGGAACTTTGGAAAGAAGTCTGCGAGCGTAGGAATAATGACGGGACGATTGGAGTACCGTCTAAATTTCCACATCTTGCAAGGTATTTTTCATACGAAAGTGGAGAGCTTGTTATGGTTTCTGGTCGTATGAAAATGGGTAAAAGTGCATTCATGCTCAATGAGGCAATGGATAAGATTCAGAGAGGAATCCCAACAATTTACTTTGATACTGAGATGAATGACAGACTCTTTTACCTTCGTATGTTAGCGAATCTGACTGGAATAGATCAGAAAAAAATAAAGAGCGGAAATCTTTTGCCGGAAGAACAGAAGATTATTGACGATACAAATGAATGGCTTAAAAAACAGCCATTTGTACATGAGTTTATTCCAAACGCTACAAATGAGGAATTGTTTAATAAGTGCCGGATGATGAAATACAAAATGGGATTACAGTTTGTAATCTATGATTATTTCAAGAGTGCAGAAACAGACAGTAGTAATCAGTATAATGATTTGGGTGCAAAATGTGATTTTTTAAAAAACAGAATCGCCGGAGAGTTGGATGTCGCTGTTTTGGCTGGTGCGCAGCTCAACCGTGAAGATAGGGTTGCTGATTCTGATAAATTGGAAAGATATGCCAGCGTGAGTGCAAAATGGAGAAAGAAACCAGCCGATGAAATGGCTAATGACGGAAAAGAATGTGGAAATTATGCATTCCATATTGCTCTTAACAGACTTGGCGAAGGAATGTTTGAGGACGAATATATAGACTTCAAATTCTCAGGGGCACAAATGAGAATTGAAGAAGCAAAACAACATGAGGAACAACAAGTTCCATATTAGGAGCGAAACACATGAAAGAATACAGCGATGACCTGATCGAAGAAATAAAAGAGAATATTGACATCGTTGATTTCATCGGTGAGTATGTTGAGCTTACGAAAAAAGGAAGAGAGTATTTCGGCAAGTGTCCGCTTCACGATGAGAGAACTGGTTCGTTCAGTGTTACACCAAATAAAAATATGTACTATTGTTTTGGCTGTAAAAAAGGTGGGGATGTAATTACTTTCTGTCAAGAACATCTGAATATGTCATATGAACGTGCGGTTTCGTACTTATGTGGAATTGCTGGATTAAGTGATGAAAAGACAGAAATATCAACTACAGTTAAGTATCTCAAAAAAGCAGCCAGAAAGAAAAAGAAACAACAACTGCCGGTAACACATACAATTCTGGACGAAAAAATCTTAAATGATTTTGAACACCGGCGAATAACAAAATGGATTGAAGAAGGAATACCACAAAGCATCATGGAAAAATATGGTGTTCGGTACGACAAAAGAGCCAATCGTATTGTATATCCTGTATATGATAATGACGGAAATTTGATAAATGTAAAGGGGAGAACTCTTTACGATGGTTATAAAGACTTTGATCCACCGATTCCAAAATACATGAATTATTATCCAGTGGGCGATTTAGATTACCTTCAAGGATTTTGTTTTAAGAAAGATATCATACAGCAGTACAAAGAAATTATTATTTTTGAATCACTGAAATCTGTTATGAAACTTGATAGTTATGGTCAACCTAATTCGGTTTCATCAGAAACCAGTGAGCTTACAATTTTTCAGGTAAAGACGATTATTGGTCTACATTGCGATGTGGTAATTGCTTTTGATAATGACGTTTCACTTGAAAAAATATTAGAGAAAGAGACAATTCAGTTACTTATGAGATTTGTGAATGTATATGTTGTGATTGACAAAAAGGGATTACTAGGGAAAGTGAGTGATAAAAATTCGCCCGTAGATAAAGGGAAGGATATTTGGGATCGCCTATATCAAACTAAAATAAAGTTATGAGGTAAATAATGTCAGAATATAACTTTTTGATAGATAACATGATTTGGTCTTTTAGTAGACTGAATTCATTTTGCATCTGCAAATATGAATGGTATTTGCAGTATATAGAAGAAGCAGAAGGAACAAATAACTTCTATGCGGAGTTTGGAAAGTTCTGTCACAAGATTCTTGAAATGTATGCAAAAGGTGAGCTTGGCTTATTTGAACTGTCTGACTACTTTGTTGAACACTATGATGAAGAAGTAAAAGAGTTCGTATACCACAAAACCGCAGACATCAGAGAGAATTACAAACAGAAAGCAATTGAATATTTCGATAACATTGATATTGATTTCAGTAAGTATGAGATTCTTGGTATCGAAAAGAAATGTGATTTTGAAATCAATGGGTATAAATTCACTGGATATATCGACTTACTTTTAAGAGAGAAAGATACAGGGAAAATTGTTCTCATTGACCATAAATCGTCAAAATATCCCTATGGGAAGAAAGGAAAGTTACTGAAATCCGAAAAGGATAAATTTCAGCAGTACAAAAGGCAGCTATATCTCTATTCAATACAGGTGTTCAATGAGTACGGTGTATTCCCAGACCGTATAGGTTGGAATTACTTTGGAGATAGAAAGTGGGATTTTCTTGATTTCAACAAAGAAGATTATGAAGAAGCTAAGAAATGGGCGATAGATACCCTGGAAGAAGTCAGAAATACAAGTGAATTTCCACCGACTGTAGATTTCTATTACTGCCACAATCTGTGTAAATTCAGAAATTCATATTGCGAATATAAGAATTACTAGGAGGTAGGTATGGACAATTATGTAGTATATCATCTCCATAGTGATCTCTCAAATGGAGTAACCAATGTAGATAGTGTTACAAAGTTTGGTGAATACATAGAGGCAGCAAAAAAATTGGGAATGAAAGCTATGGCTTTTAGCGAACACGGCAATATTTTTGAGTGGTTTCATAAAAAGGAAGCTATTGAAAATGCCGGAATGAAATATATTCATGCGGTAGAAGCCTATATAACCGAAGATAATAATTCTGACCATAAACGGACAGTATACAGTGCCATTGATTTATTCACTTCAAGTACAGCGAAAAAAGACGTGAGAATATCTTTTGAAAGCTATTACAAGAGAGAAGATGGTGTGTATCTGGCAAAAAGCATAGATGACGATAAGACATACCCAATAGATCCAGAAAGCATCAGAGAAGAAAAAGTTGTAAAGACGAGGGACAACTATCACTGTGTTTTAATTGCAAAAAATCATGCTGGTGTTAGAGAAATCAATAGATTGACTTCACAATCATTTTGCAGAGCAGACAGTCATTTTTATTACATGCCGAGAATATATCTTGACGATTTATTGAATACTTCTGATAACGTGATAGTTACGTCTGCTTGTCTTGGTGGTATCTTATCGAAAGGTGCAGATGAAGTAAAAGAGAGATTTTTGGATTTCTGTATAAAAAATAAGCATAGGTGCTACTTGGAAATTCAGCACCATAATGTTGAGGATCAAAAAAACTATAATAAAGAATTGTATGCATTAAGCAGAGAGTACGGTATTCCGTTAATTGCAGGAACAGACACACATGCATTGAATGACACACATATGGAAGGTAGAAAGATTCTACAGCTCAGTAAGGGTGTTCATTTTGCAGAAGAAGACGCATGGGATTTAACATTTAAGTCTTTTGAAACGTTGTGTGAAGCATATAAGAGGCAAGATTCATTGCCGGAAGAAGTGTGGATGGAAGCCATTATGAATACAAACAGAATGGCAGATTGTGTTGAAACATTTGAGTTGGATAGGAATACAAAATATCCGAAAATATACGATCATCCACTCCAAACTTATAAGCAAAAAATCAATCAGGCATATAAGGTACATCCATATGTCCGTAAGAGGTATAAGTCGGAAGAAATCAATCCAATCATAAGAGATGAGGTTGATGTATACGAAAAAACTAAATCCATTGACTTTATGTTGCTGCAGACCTATTTGAGAGAATGGGAAACAAAACATGATATCTTTTGTGGATATGGTCGTGGATCTGTATCTGGAAGCGAAGTTGCATACATACTTGGAATCACTCAAATGGACAGTAAAAAATTCGGATTGAACTTCTTCCGTTTTATGAATCCAAGCCGTGTTACAAATGCTGATATTGATACAGATTATTCTTCCAAAGATAGAGATATCATTAAGCAATTCATTCTGAGGGATCACATGGATCTTCCGAACATTCGAGCGAGTGAGATTATCACGTTCAACACGATTGCATTGAAAGGGGCAATTAAGGATGTAGGACGGGCATTGAGAATGTCTATCGTAGAAACGTCTGCAATATCAGAGGCGGTATATCTGGAAGATGGCAAATGGATTATTGACGATGTATTCCGTGAACGATATCCAGATTTATTCAAATATGTAGATATCGTAAGTGGAACAATCGTTTCCATCGGATCACATCCGTCTGGCGTTTTGGTAAGTGATTTAAACATTGATGAAGAAGTCGGAATGTGTAGTTTGTCAACATCTGACTATCCGGTGTCCGTATTAAATATGAAGGAACTGGATGCACTTATGTATGTCAAGCTGGATATTCTGGGGCTTGATAATATTGGTGTAATCAATGAAACATGTAAACTTGCCGGAATTGAACGAATGACACCAGATAATGTTGATTTGGACGATGAAGATGTGTGGAGAGATATTAGGGAAGATACGACCTTAATATTCCAGTGGGAATCAGCTTCAGCCCAGGCATATCTTAAAAGATTCATGTCAGACGAAACTATTGCAATTGCGAAAAGTAACAACAAAGACTTTTCCTATATTAAATGGTTTTCATTTGGAAATGGTCTGCTTAGACCAGGATGCGCAAGCTTCCGTGATGACGTTGCGGAAGGGCATGTATTGGTTACTGGATTCAAAGAGTTGGATGATTTCTTATCAACAACTTCCGGGCGAATTACTATGCAGGAAGATATCATGAAATTCTTGGTAAACTTTTGTGGTTATTCTGATGCAGAGTCAGATACAGTCCGGCGAGGAATTGCAAAAAAATATGGAACTGAAAAATTCATTGATGAAATACACGACAGATTTATAAGCTATTCCAATGAAACATACGGTGCGCCAAAAGAGCAACTTGAAGAAATTTTCCCACCAATTAAACAGGGTATTCTTGATGCAACACGATACGCTTTCTCATGGAATCATTCAGACGCTTATTCATGCGTTGGATATATATGCGGATATTTGCGGTATTATTACCCATTGGAATTCTTGACAGCAGCGTTGAATACATTCGAGGGTAAAGAAGAAAAGACACTAAATATCACCAATTATACTAAGAAAAAAGGTATTAAAGTTGAGGGTGTTAAATTCCGGCATTCCACAAGTGAGTACACATTTAATAAGGAAGAAAATGTGATTTATAAGGGAATTGCTTCTATAAAATATCTCAACTCAAAAGTAGCCGATGCTTTTCAGTCTATAAAAGATATGGAATTTCAGGACTTTATTCATTTGTTGGCTGTGGTAAAAGAAAAATCGTTGCCGGTCAATTCAAAGCAGATGAAAATTCTGATACAGCTAAACTTCTTTGAAGAATTTGGAGAAGTAAAATATCTGTTGAAACAGTATGATTACTTTGATTTGCTATACGGTAAAAAACAGATGAAAAAGGATAAAGCTGATTCGCTTGGTATTCCGTATGAAATTATCAAACGTAATTCCGAAAAGGAAAGTGAAAAAACATTCACGAAAGTAAATATGATGGGTGTTTTACATGATTATATAAATGTAATGCCATATGATAGGACAACATTCGTTGATCGTGTGGGATATCAGCTTGAGAACTTAGGATATATCGACATCGTGGATAATCAGTATAAAGGATATGTAGTCGTTCTGGAAACTGAAACTAAGTATACTCCAAAAGTCAAGGTATATGCATTGGCAAATGGAAACACGCTGACAGTTAAAGTTGCCAAAAAGGACTTTAACAGAAATCCGCTGCAAAAAGGTGACATTGTACATATCACCAACCAAAAGAAAAAAGCAAGGATGAAAATGTCGGCAGAAGGAAAGTTTGTGCCAGTTGAAGGTGAATTTGACTGGTGGGCTACAAAATATGAAATGGTAGGTAAGTAAAAATGATGTTAGGAAAGTATAAGTATACTGAAGCCGAAGAAAAAGAGCTTCTATCATCAATTGTCATTCTGGTTGATACGAAAGAAAAGGTCAACAACCATATCACTGATTACTTCGATGCTCACGGTATTCCGTATAAGAAGAAAGCATTGCAGAATGGCGATTACAGTTTTTACGTTCCCAAAAATGAGAAGTTATCAATTATGAGAGATACCTATTTCAATGACGAAATATTTATTGAGAGAAAGGCAAATCTTGAAGAGTTGTCCGCAAATCTCTCAGCCGAAAGAGCCAGGTTTGAAAAAGAAATGGCAACGGCGAAAGCAAAGAAAAAGTATTTGCTTATTGAGAACGCTGGATATGAAGATGTGGTAAATGGGAACTATGACACTCAGTACAATAAGAAAAGTTATCTTGGAAGTATTCATAGTTTTAACCACAAATATGATCTTCAGATCGTTTTCATGAAGGAACGTGCATACACTCCAATTTATATTTATGGGGTTATGCAGTATTATTTGAGAGGTCAAATTAGATAGTACAAAAACAAGCGATAATAAAGTGGGTGCGCAAAGTGCCCACTTATAGGAGGAAAAATGTCAAGACAAGATGATTTAAAAGAGATACGAGAACTAACCATTAAATTGAATCAATGGTGTTATGAGTATTATGCACTCTCAAAACCATCTGTTTCTAATGATGTGTTCGATCAAAATTTTGATCGGCTCAAATATTTAGAAGATAAAACAGGGTTCTTTTTCTCTGGTAGTCCAGTAAGAACCGTTGGATTCAGAGTAAGTTCGGAACTTCCTAAAATTAAACACAGTTCTCCATTGTTGAGCCTGGATAAGACGAAAGATAGAAAGGTTGCAATGGATTTTACTAAAAATCGGGAAGCACTTCTTATGTATAAGCTGGATGGATTAACAATTTGCCTGGAATATGAAGATGGTAAATTGGTGAGAGCAGCAACAAGAGGAAACGGCGAAGAAGGAAGCATTATTACCGATAATGCAAAAACGTTTGTAAATGTGCCACTTCAAATAGAGTATGAAGGGTACTTAAAAGTTACTGGCGAAGGAATCATTCATAGAGATGATTTTGAAGCCATAAATGCTCAGATTCCTAATGCGGATGACAGATATAAGACACCACGAAATTTGGCAAGTGGATCAGTGCAACAACTTGATTCAGGTGTTTGTGCAAAGAGAAAAGTATATTTCTATGCGTTCAATGTTCTTGAAGGATTAGAAGAAATCAATTCTCTGAATGGTAGATTGACACGGATTAAAGAGTTTGGCTTCGATGTGTGCAAATACAGAATGTTCAACCCAAAAGATATTGAATTTGAAACATTTGACTCTGTGATGGATAGCATGGTAATGGAAGCTCAAAAAGAGAACATACCCATTGATGGTCTTGTTGTTATGTATGACGATATTGAGTATGGAAAGAAACAGGGCAGAACAGGACACCATTATAGAAATGGTATCGCATTCAAATTTAAGGAAGAAGAGGAAGAGAGTGTAATCCATAGCATTGATTGGCAAGTTGGAAGAACAGGAAAGATTACGCCGGTTGCAGTTTTCGATACAGTTATTCTTGATGGTACAGACGTTAGTAGAGCATCATTACACAATCTCAGCATCATTAAAGAACTTGGAATTAAAAATGGTGCAAAAGTAACTATTGTCAAGAAGAATGAAATCATACCGCAAATAATAAAAGCCACTGGTGGAACAGAAGATTTTGAAGTGCCAAAAGTATGCCCTATTTGTGGAGGTACTACAACTCAGTGTTCAGATGGTGGAAGCGTATCATTATATTGCAGAAACATTGATTGTGCAGCACAAAATATTAGAAAGATTGCTTATTTTGCATCAAAAGAATGTATGAACATAGATGGTCTTTCTGAAAAAACGGTAGAAAAATTCATTGATGCCGGGATTATCAAGAATATTTTAGATATCTACAAACTGGAAAACCACCATGATGAAATCGTTGGTTTTGAAGGTATGGGAGAAAAATCATTTGCAAAATTACTTTCTGCCATTGAGAAGAGTAAAAATGTGAAATTGGAAAATTTCATTGCCGGACTTGGAATACAGAATATTGCATTAAGCAAAGCAAAGATTATTAGCAGACGGTTTGACGGTGACTGGGATTCATTTGAAAATGCGTTGAAATCAAGATTTGACTTTACAGAATTGGAGTCATTTGGAACAGAAGTAAATAAGTGTATCTATGAGTTTTTCGATAATGTATTTTTAAAGAACGATATGTATTCCGAGTTGGTATCGTATATGCATTTTGTAAAAGAAGAGAAAAGTTCCGATATCTTTGCCGGAAATATCTTTGTAATTACTGGTAGCCTTAATATCTTCTCAAACAGAAAAGAGCTGCAAGAAAAGATCGAATCACTTGGAGGAAAGGTAGCTGGTGGAGTTTCAAAGAAAACAACGTATTTAATCAATAATGATATTGAAAGTTCTTCGAGTAAGAATCGTGATGCTAAAAAGAATAATGTGCCGAT
>ENA-OPSY01001956-OPSY01001956.1-human-gut-metagenome-genome-assembly--contig:-NODE-1956-length-10803-cov-2.597600_pt1 | contig 10803 bp, 10 predicted proteins | sample MGYA00241464_ERZ501920 | MGnify/ENA primary metagenome ERZ501920 (study PRJEB25962, sample SAMEA2042396) | human gut metagenome | biome: human gut; feature: human-associated habitat; material: faeces...
TCTGCCATGATCGGAAAATCCAGTACCATCTGGTCTACCTCTGTGTCACAGTTTCCGCGTACACAGAATAATTTCTCTTTGACTTCATTTAACATTTTGATTACCTTTTTGGGTTCGTATTCCAGCGGAAGATCATTTCTTGGTCCATGATACAGGATGTCGCCCAGAAGTAACAGTCTGTCCGGACATTCTTTTTTCATCGCATCCAGCATTTCCAGACAATAATATGCGGATCCGTGAATATCTGATGCAATCATTAGTTTCATAACGTTCGTCTCCTTTTCTTCTATCTTTTTGGTAAATATTTCTGTTTCTGTAAATCTTTCATAATTATAAATAGGGGGATTGCGTAGCAATGGAAATGGAGCAATCTGGTATCATCATAAATATTCTGCCGTAACAGATTTTTCACTCATTTTCATCTCAGACGGTGTACCGGCAAACAGCAGTCTTCCTCCGGCATCTCCTCCTTCTGGTCCTAATTCTACCACATAATCAGCGGATTTGATAAATTCTATGTTATGTTCGATAACAAAAATGGAATTCCCTTCATCCACCATCTGGTTCAGAAGCTTTAACAGACTCCGGACATTCTTGATATGCAATCCGTTTGTCGGCTCATCAAGAATGAGCAGCTTTGGGAAAGCAAGAAGTGCGGAAGCAAGACCGAGTCTTTGTTTCATACCTAATGAATACTTTTTAAATGTTCTCTTATCATCCGGTTCAAGCCCAACCTCAGTAAGTGTCTGTCTTATCTTGTTATCATCAATTCTTTCTCTGATTGAAGCAAGAGTCTTTAGATTCTCAAACCCAGTATAATTACTTATAAATGACGGATTCTCTATAAGAATACCTATGCTTGGCGGAAACATTTCATCTTTTCCTAATATCTTCCCATCAATATCAACTGTTCCTGTAACCTTGATAAGACCTGCTATTGCACGCATAAGCATTGTCTTACCACTTCCATTCTTTCCCCTGAAACCATATATCTTTCCAGATTCCATTCTAAGGCTGACATCATCAAGAATATCAATGCCTTTAATTTTCTTAGATACATTTTTCAATTCAATATACATACTTACTCCTCCTACAGAAAATCTCTTTTTCTTGAATATATAATTCCAGCAGCCATAATCCCCACATCTATCCCCAGCATTAATAACGCTCCAAGATACCATCTGTCATAAACATGCGGGATTCTGTACATCATCATGTAATTATAGAAACCAAACCACTTCATATAACATATGCTGAATATGAATAACAATAGATTAATAATAAATCCAAATACAGAGTTAAACACATATGAAACCAGCAGAATTATAATACATGCAGTAATTAAGCTAAGCGTACACAGAACCATAAGTAAAACAACATTAGTATTGCAGCTTATATCTTCACTTCCAAGTATGAGTTTTATGTTCTCTCTGGCGGTAAAATGCATCCTCAGACTGAACTTATTTCCTAGAACTGAAAAACCACTGACTGCAAATGTTACAATTATCAGAACCATATATACAAGTGCAGCTAATACTGCGATAATATATTTACTGACCCACCAGTACACTGGTGAACGCGAGGCAATCATTATGCTCCTGCTTAACGCACTCCTGTCCGAATTAATATAATACGCAACAATAAAAAGCAGAAATAAAAGGACAAATATCTCAAGCACCGGAATATCCATCGCCAGATTTCTTTCGGGATAGAACTCTTTAGCTCCTTTAAAGAAATCCATAAGGCTGTCGCCTAACGACACTGCTGCTATCCTCCCCTTATTGATTGATTTGTTCATATTAGCAAAGAATATTAAAGCCTGCATTAAAGAATACACTGCAAATGCTATGTATAATTTCCATGCAATATTCCAAAACCTTTTCAGGTCTGCCTTAAATACATTAATAAAACATCTCATTAGTTCTTAAGCATGTCCTTTCTATAAAACCTGAATGTCAGATAACTTACTGCTACACACACCGCCCAGATAATAACAGGCAGTACTACATTATCAAATACAGATATTCCCTTTAGATATGTCCCCATCTTCGACACAATCATGTAATTATAGATACTCTTTACATTCATATCGCAATAAGCAAGAAGCGGCTGTATATTCACAATAATAATATTAATGTATACAACCAGAAATACTACTATTGTCTTTCGTACAAGCCAACTTGCAATACATACAATAAATAATGTAACCTGCAGTCTTATAATATCAAGAAATACCGATAATCCAGCCACAATAAATGTGTTTATTTCATGTAATTCATAATAAGGTATGATAGCCGCAGCCATACTTCCAGTCTTACTCCAGTTACATGTAAAAACAGCATTTTTCATAGCAGCCACAATTCCAATAATGACACAATTCATTACCGGAAAAATTATAGTAAACAATGCACTGCTTTTTATAGTATTTACCCATAATTTTGTTGTCGAATCATATAATACAACTCTGTTTGACATCAACTCACGTCTAACCAACATAACCATAAAAAATGATACATAAATCACTTCATACATGCACAAAAAATCATAAGAATCCCAATCATAAAAATGTAAATAATAATCTGCAAAACATGTCTGGCCATTGGAAAAAGTCTTATTAAATGTTGAAACAGCATGTGTCATTATTAATTGCGGAATAAAATACATCACATAAAACAATGGATTTTTTAAAAGCTTTTTCATAATAATCCCCGTTTCTATCTGCTGAAAACAAGCTTCCTTCTATATGGATAAAAAGAATATACTAATGTTATTGTCGAAGAATCGAGCTTATCAAGATTATTTTGTTCTAACTGTGATGCCCCGATATAAGCCCGTAGTTTCATCTCTTTTGTCTCATGAGGCAGCAATGTACAATGTCTTGATCCTGAACCAATCGGTATTGCACCATTAAATGCATTCAGTTCCTCTGATACGAATATAAAACTTGGAGTATAGTCTGCCACTTCTTCAGTTGTATTCTCTATTGATATTGTAAGCACAACTATTCTGCATTTGTCTTTCTTTTCATCTTTAACCTTGGAATATTCAGATGATATTTTTGAATATTCATCTATTGTACATATCTGATAACTAATCGGTTTAACAATAACTCCGTCAATATCTGCAGGATTATCAATCGTATAACTCTTATCTTCCGCTTTAGGAAATTGAATATTAATTCTTATAATCATTGCTGTACATATAACTACAACAACACTGCATATTATTAATGCAATTACTTTACAACGCTTCATTTTCTGCTCCTTTCCTAAAGAATATCAACATACTCACTCCAATAATAATTAACGGTTCCAGTATGAATCCTATAAGTGCCTTGTTAGGAAGGAGATATGAAGGACTAAGATATACCATAGGATTAAAACTTGTTATGCCAAGATAATTTTTGCTTAGTGTAGAAATAACTCCGACTCCATAATAAGCAACAAATGGCGACACAATAACGAGAAAAACATTATTAAATGTAAATGAAACTGCAAGCGAAACAACTGAAAAAGCACCGCCATATATAAAGAACTGCACTATATATATAAGCACATAAATCATTGTGTGGTCACAAAAGAGATTAGACATTATTGACTTTCCCGTTCCAATAAACAAACCATTCTCAATAGGAGGTAATGCCGGAATAAACATCATTGTTGCAATCAGATTAATTAAGACAGGCAAAAATACAAGCATTCCTCCGATAACAAATGTTGTTATAAATTTAGCTGCATGCACTTTATTTTTAGACATACGGCTGTAATACTGTAAAATGTACTGATTCTTGTTGTCTCTTACAAAAAATCCACAATAAGGCAATGCCGAATAAAGCATGCATACATATAAATATGCCGTTGCAAACGGCTCATATCCAACAAAATTACCCATCCATGAATTATATACTGAAAACGGATATGAAGCTGCATTTCCAGTGAATCCTTTTAATACATCCATATGCGGTACGGCTTTATTAATAAAAGAACCAGCAGCTAATGCTATACCAATTGCGAGACATATATAAAATGCTTTGCTTTTAAATGCTCTCTTAAACTCAATCCGTAATAAAATTCTTAAATCATGCATCTTAATATTCCTCCCTTTATAAATCAGCCTTCATCCTTAATGTCATTCAATTCTATTAAAATTCCTGAATAATCACTTGGATCAAATATATATCCAAATGAACCATACATATAGTACTTGGTTTGTTCATCATAATAATCTATACTTAATGCATACCATAAATCCTGCTCACAGTCTTCCTTTATTCTTACTATATCTCTATGATTAGTTTCTCCCTGAAAGCACAATTCTTTATCTATTAATATACGTGTCACTGTTGGTTTATAATCACCCTCTGATATTTCTTTTACTCCACCAGATGACATATTTAATTCTTTATCTTTTGTATCTGTATTCTTAATATGTACTCTAACCCATACAATTTTTTCATTTTTATCTACTCTGCTTTTTCCTGTTGGATATATTCTCTTTAATTGTTCTTTACATAGCCCTAATACATCATCATCTAATATTTTATCTGCATAATCCACATTCGTAGTCATGTGGGCTTCTGTAATCGAACACTCCATTCCTCCCCATTCATATACTTCGTTCATTTTAATTAATTTTAGACTTCCATTTTTATTTCTCAATGATGCTATAGTTCCCTTAGTTACTGCTTCAAAATCATCAAATGAAGGTTTTTCTTCATGATACTGCGTCTCTGCCTGTCCCTCGGTATTTGTCTCATATTCATATTTATACACATATGTATTACTTTCTTCTATTTCCTTCGCTTTATCAACAGACTGCGTTGTGCATCCGCACAACGCAGCCATAAGGAAAAAACATGGTATTGTTTTATATATCTTCATACTAATTCTCCCTGTACATGTTCTCTATAATTATAGTATCGCTCATGCTTCCCCTTTTCAACATCAATGTCGTGAACGACAGCAACTTTGTCGTGAACGACCATGGTGACTATAAGTATAGTTACAAAAAGCCGGAACAGAAAGATTAATCCAACTGTTCCGGCTCTATCACCATCTTATTTCACAACAGAACATATTACCTTCTTCATGATAATCACATGTTCCATTATTCTTCTTTACAAGCTTCTTAATAATCTGAGTTCCAAGACCATGTGATTTCTTGTCCTGCTTACTTGTATGAAGCTCTTTATTATCATTTAATACTGACTTTGATATATAATTCTCTACAGTTATAATCATATCATTACCATTCCACACGGAACGGATTTCTATTTCCCTGTTACATATATCTTCTTTAAGTTCAGCCTCTATTGCATTGTCCAGCACATTTCCCATAATCGTGTACAGGTCATTGCCATGCATAGGCTTTAATGTCTTATGAAGACCTGTCGTTATTATGATATCTTCACTCTTGGCATATTCAATTTTATTATTAATAACAGTATTGAATATCGGATTATCTGTATGAATATATCCCTTGGTTTTCTCAAGACTTATACTGTACTGCTTAAGAAAATCCTTAGCTTCCTCATATCTTTCCTGTGAAAGCAGACCATATATAACCTGAAGCTGATTATTCATATCATGCCTTACGGTTCTTACCTGCTTATCCATTGCCTGAACATTTTTAAGATAATCCTCACCTGACTCTATTACATTTCTTAAATGTTCAGCCTCTTGTCCCTTGTAATTCTCCTGATAGAGCCTTACAAGCGTTCTGTAGAATATAATTGCAAGCACCAGACTTAACACTATAATGTTCATAATCAGCATGACATCATGGCCGCCATCAGAAATTCCTAATCTGATTAACAGATATATATTAAAACATAATACCAAAACATATGCTGCTATATTAATTATATCTATCTTCGTAAAACTGCCATGTCTGATTGTTTTAAATGTATTCACAAGTGCAATCAATGTCATATATATAACTATAACAGTGAACTCATACATTCCCGTTTTATATATAATAAGATTAACATTTACAATATATATCACGCCATAAGTAATAGCTGCTATAGCAATGACAACCAGTGCCGATACCACATACGCTGCTTTAGCAATATAGCCGTTCAGTACCAGATATATCTCTCTTACAAGTATTACTCCTATACATATCATTATTGCCATTCTGATATTAACAATATTTAACAATATATCATTCATATGTCTGTCTGTTGTGCCTGTACTGCATATATCCCTTCATAAATGTATCTTTATAGCTTCTTCCAAGCTTGAGAGTTTCACCATCAATCATAATAACCTCATTAGTACTCTGGTTGATTCTTGAAATATACCTGTAATTAATCATATATTTTTTATGAGCCCTTACTATATCCGTACCTGTTATATCCTGTCCGAATTCCATCATATTCTTCCTGATTACATAGGAATTCCCATCAGCCGTATGTACTGTAAGATAATGGTCCTCACTGTGAACATATGTTATATCACCTGAATTAATATTGATAATTCCATCTTTATCATCAAGAACAATCGTCTTTTCATAACCATCAATGGCGATTAGCTTCTTAACGACTCTCTGTACATAAGTCTCATATCTTGACTTTCTGATAAAATAGAACGGAGTATAATCAAATGTATCATATACAACATCTTCATGCGAAGTAACGAATATAATCTTAGTCCTGTATCCTGATTTTCCAATAGCCTCAGCCACAGCAAATCCATCCATCGGCTCCATGTTAATGTCCAAGAGTACTGCTTTATACATTTTATTCTTTAGAGCTTCCAGTAACTGCACGCCTGTGTCATAGTAATCTATGATTACATCATTCCTGCCTGCTTTCATGAACTCATTCTTCAATGAAGCCGTCAGCTTGTCTGCCATAGTCTTATCATCATCACATATCGCGATTGTATATCCCATATATAAAGCACCTTCTCTATAGTTATTTGCTCATATTCTTAACTTCTTCGAACTTATCCATAACTTCCTTAGATGGCTTTCCTGTTGCAAGACTTACAACAATAATAACTAATGTTGCGAAGATAAATGCTGGCAACAGTTCATATACAGCAAATATTCCTCCAAGCTTTGCAATACCGAATTTCCATATGAATATCATCGCTCCACCTGCAATCATTCCTGATACAATTCCGTACTTATTAGCTCTCTTCCAGAAAAGTGAGCAGAGAACCACAGGACCGAATGCCGCACCAAAACCTGCCCATGCAAATGAAACAATCTTAAATACTGAGCTTGTTGGATCAAGTGCAAAGAATATTGATATAACTGATATAACAACAACTGTAAGTCTTGCAACAAGCATTGATGTCTTCTTAGACATATTAATATGTAACACCTCAACTGCAAGGTTCTGTGATATTGCTGATGAAGCTGCAAGAAGCTGTGAATCTGCTGTTGACATGGTTGCTGCAAGAATACCTGCAAGGATAATTCCTGCTATAAATGCTGCTACAGGGTTAAATGTTGAAAGATAATGTGATATCTTAACAATAATTGTCTCTGATTCTGAACCTGTAAGGGTATCAATAATACCATTCTTTGAAAGTGTAAGTCCTATTACACCGATTCCAGTTGCAACAATAAGTGATATGAATACCCATACAGTAGCAATTCTTCTTGAAATCTTTAACTTGTTCTCATCTTCAATAGCCATGAATCTTAAAAGGATATGTGGCATACCGAAGTATCCGAGTCCCCATGCAAGTGTTGAAACAATCTTAAAGAATCCATAGTCTCCTGAACTGTTAGTTTCTGCAATATGTGTATGGAACATATCAAGATATCCTGGAAGTGCCTTGGCATTATCAAGTACAGCTCCCATTCCACCAGCCTGCACAATTCCGAATATTACAACGACAGCAAGTGCGAATGTCATAATAATACTCTGTACAAGATCTGATGTACTTGCCGCAAGAAATCCTCCCATTGTACAGTAAAGTACAATAACAACAGCACTGACAATCATTGCTGCATGATAATCAAAACCTAAAAGACTGTTAAACAGTTTTCCGCAGGCAGCAAAGCCTGACGCTGTGTATGGTATAAAGAATATTACAATAAGTGCTGCTGATATTAATGTAATTACATGCTTGTCATCCCCGAATCTCTTAGAAAAATAATCTGGAAGTGTTATTGCCTGATAACCATGTGAATATAATCTTATCTTCTTGGCAACAATAAGCCAGTTAAGGTATGTACCAAGTGCAAGACCAATTGCTGTCCATGTTGCGTCAGCAAGACCTGTAAGGTATGCCAGTCCCGGAACACCCATAAGCAGGTAACTGCTCATGTCTGACGCTTCTGCACTCATTGCAGTAACAACAGGTCCTAACTTTCTTCCACCAAGATAGAAGTCTCCTACATCACTGTTCTTCTTAGAACAGATTACACCTATCCATACTACCATTCCCAGGTAAAGTATAATTGCTGCTAAAATAATAATGTTTGACATAAAATAATCCCTTTTCCTTTCATAAATACACGAATGTACCTATTATAGCATACATTCAGCTTTATAAAAAGCGAAAAGGGATTAATTATTATTATAAATATGTTGTTAAATTACTCTGACACGGTCTTGTCATACGGCTTCTGTGCCTCTGATGACTGGGCAGTAGTCTCCTGCTGACTGACAGTTGTCGGCTGTGTCTCTCGAGAATCATTCTTCTGTGTCTGTGCCTCAGTCTCCTGAGGTCTGTCATCATTCGTGACAGCTTCTGTTTCAGCCTCTGTCTGATTGTATTGTGAAACGTTATTATTCTGTATATTACTGCTGCCATTCACATTATCAGTCGGGTCCCTATATGCATCATCAGCTATCCGGCTTATGCCTTCAACTTTAATATCTGAGCTGATATCAAAATCTTCAACTATCTCTACGGTTGTCTTCGCACCGCAATTCTCATATATCCACTTGGCATTGGCACATGTCATAAGTATTGAACCTTCCGACACATTCTGACCTATGGCATTGTATGACTTTGGATTAAGATTATTATCACTCTGGCTGTAATATGTTGCGGTACTTAGATACTCAGCATTATCAAGTCTTGAAGAGTATCTGACATAATATATATCTGTAATCTTACGCCATAAAGATTTCTCTGATATAGCCGTCTTGGCAGGAGCAACTTTAGGTCCTAGAGCCACTTTAAAAGCCTTAACAGGAATAGAGAATTCTTTATTGTCATCAAGCTGATAAACAATCAGCGTATGCTTCGCTATGCTTATTCTGATATAATACGACTGGTTCTTTGCAATTGTCTGTGTCTGTGTATCCGTCTCTGATGAATCAGTTTCACCAGTGGTCTCTTCCTGTGATACATTATCAGCATTCTTATTGCTGTTATGCATACTGATAACAGTTCTTAACACAAACAACAGTCCTAGAACCATTACAACAAGTATAACAAGGTATACGATTGAATTAGTTCCCTTAAACCATCTCTTAATATCAAACTTCTTCGTTCTCTTATAGCCATTAAAATCCATAACTTACCAACCGTGTATATATTAAAAGTGAATTAAATATCTTTGCCCATGTTCTTCTCTTTTAATTCAATAAACTTAAGTATCATATCAATTGCACCATCTATTCCTACAAGTCCACTGTCTATACAGAGATTGTAGCTCTTAGCTTCTCCCCACTTCTTGCTTGAGTAGTAATTGTAATAGCTTGCTCTTCTCTTATCCGTCTTCTGGATAAGATCTGCAGCCTTAGAATCATTAAGTTCATAGATTCTCTTAATTCTCTGTACTCTCTCATCAAGACTTGCCTTGATAAATACACTTACTGCATATGGATTATCTTCCAATGCATAATCAGCACATCTTCCTACAATAACACATGATTCTCTCTCTGCAAGTTTCTTGATAGCATCAAACTGTGCAAGGAAAACCTTGTGATTAATAGGCATATCCACATATGAATTAGTATATCCCAGTGAATATGTATCCATTACAAGAGAATAAAGGAAACTGTTAGTAGGCTTCTCGTCCTGAGATGCGAAAAGTTCTTCACAAAGTCCACTCTCCTTAGCTGCAAGTTCAAGCAGTTCCTTGTCGTAGCACTTTATCCCCAGCTTCTCTGCCAGTTTCATGCCTATCTCATGTCCACCGCTTCCAAATTCTCGTCCGATAGTAATAACTGTTCTCTCATCCATAGTTCCTACCTCCTGGTTTCAATTGTATACGAAATACTTTAGATATATTATACATTATTTCTGTGGTAAAATCTACATATTAAGCATAATTAAATTAATCTTTAATAATTATTATTTATTCTTCATAATGGTCTATATGCAAGAGTATCTCTGTAAGAAATTCTGCTATCTTAGTTCCAGCCTTATTAGATATCACACTGTATCTGCTCGGGGTAACACAAGCCAGTCTGATATTAGAAAAACCTCTTGCACCAAACATATAATTCTTACTATAATTCTTAGATTTAAGTGCCTTCTCAACATCAGGAAGCACCTGGTTTCTTGTGATTATTATAAATGATATATGTGTATACATATGATTCTTAGCCGGCAGCTTTCCGTCACCTCTTACAAAATGCGGTTCAATCTTATTGACAGCAAAATCATATAAATCATCAAGCTCTTTCATGCCAAGCGTATCACAATTAATGAAAAACAGATGCTCATAGCATTTTGAGTCCCATAACTTGGCATCATCTGTTGTAGAAAATCTGTCTTTCTTATTATAGCTGTAAGCATATATAACAAACTTTCTACCTTCAAACCAGTAATTATGGTATATATCAAATGTATCTGAAATACTGTTCAATATCATATCTATAAA
>ENA-OPSY01001957-OPSY01001957.1-human-gut-metagenome-genome-assembly--contig:-NODE-1957-length-10803-cov-2.435244_pt1 | contig 10803 bp, 10 predicted proteins | sample MGYA00241464_ERZ501920 | MGnify/ENA primary metagenome ERZ501920 (study PRJEB25962, sample SAMEA2042396) | human gut metagenome | biome: human gut; feature: human-associated habitat; material: faeces...
AACCCAGCCATTTTCTGCGGTTCACCCTTCTTGTCCACAGGTCATACGACCTGTATTGTTGTTATATTTTCACTTTGAAAATAGCCTTTTTAATTGTCTCAGGCTCTCCCACCTGTACCGCTGTTCTATGTCCGTCACTTGGATAACAGATCAGGAAATCACCTTCTCTTAAGATAACAGATGCATTTTTTTCTCCATCCATTGGAAGAAAATCATCTTTCTCAACAAATTCCTTAAGTTCCATGTTCTGAATAAAGTTCAAATCAATCTGCTCTGTTCCCTTTAACATTACATGAATATCGAGATAATTCTTGTGAGCCTCCCAGAAACGCTCCTCTGGTGTCGTTGTTGTATACTCTACCACATTTACAAACAACCTATCTCCGTCAATCTCGTGACATCCTTTTTCATAAGAAAGAATATCGTTATTTTTTGCATATTCAAAGCACTCTTTTACAGCTTCCTCGAGATATGGAAACTCTTCTAACTGATTGATATTTCCAAAAATCATAGTGATTTCTCCTTATTTGTTATAAATTGTTGTATTTGCAGCCGGCACACTTGTGTCACCTTTTACTTTTCTCCAAATCATACTTGCCGGAATACCTATTACAAGTGATACAGCGATAGAGATAATCGAATAGCTCCAAATTGTTACATGGTCAGCAGGTACGAAATATTTTACATAGACCATAACTCCTGATGATGCAATAAATGCTGCAACTGCTCCAAATGTATTGGCAACTTTTGTGAATGCTCCAAGGATAAATGTTCCGATCAGGATACCAAGTACCAGTCCCATGAATCCATTGAACCATTCGTATGCAGATTTTACTCCGCCGTTAGCCAGTACCATAGCAACTACGATTGCGAAGATACCAACGATCAGAGATACATACTGTCCGATCTTTGTCTGTTTCTCAAAGCTTAATTCTTTCTTAGAAAGTCTTGCCTGGATATCCAGTGTCCAGCTTGATGCTACAGAGTTCAGACCTGTAGAAAGTGTAGACTGTGCTGCTGCATAAATAGCTGCTAACAGAAGTCCTGTTATACCAACCGGAAGCTCAAATGCGATGTAAGATGCGAAGATCTGGTCCTGAGCTGCTGCCGGTGGAAGTGTATTCTGCTGATAGAATACGTATAATCCTGTACCGATCAGGTAGAATACTGTTGCGATGAAGATTGATAATCCTCCGTTTGCAAGCATCATTTTGTTCAGTTTCTTTGTATCAGTTGTTGTTGTAAAACGCTGTACAATATCCTGGCTTGATACGTAAGATGCCATTGTATTGAATCCGGCACCAACGATCATGATGAATACGCTGTCTTTAAAAATATTAGCATTGAAGATTGGCTGATCTACAGCAAGGAACTTATGCTCTGTTGTCAGTGCATGTGCGATTGCTCCAAATCCACCATCTAAGTGTGCTAACAGGAAGATCAGTGCAAATGTAACACCGATCAGAAGTACAGATCCCTGGATGAAGTCTGTCCAAAGTACGGATTTCAGACCTCCTGTGTATGAGTAAATAATAGCAATGATACCCATGATAATGATCAGTAAGTTTACGCTGATTCCAGTCAGACTTCCAAGTACCATACATGGAAGGTACATGATGATTGACATACGTCCGATCTGGTAAATGATGAACATTACAGCTCCAAGTACACGAAGTCCTTTGCTTCCGAATCTCAGTTCCAGATAATGATATGCTGTATCAATATCCAGTTTGCTGTAGATTGGCAGGAAGAATTTAATCGTGATCGGGATAGCTAACAGCATACCAAGCTGTGCGAACCACATGATCCATGTTCCTGCGTATGAGTTTCCTGCTAATGACAGGAATGAAATCGGACTTAACAGTGTTGCGAAAATTGATACGGAAGTTACCCACCACGGTACAGTTCCGTCTCCTTTAAAATACTCTTTTCCTTTCATTTCTTTCTTTGCGAAATGAAGGCCGGCGAACAGTACAGCCGCGAGATAAACTACTAAAATGACTAAATCTACTACGGTAAACCCTTGCATCGTCTCTCTCCTTACAGATATTTTTCTTTCACGTATTTTTTATATAATCTTACAGATATTTAGCTTTTGCGTCGCGAACCATCTTAGCTGCTTCTTCAACGATAGCCATGTCTTCTTCTACTAATGCTGGCAGTGGCTCTCTTACTCCGCCAAGTTCCAGACCTTCGTTGATCTTTAACATAGCTTTGATCACTGCGTACATATTTCCGTGTGCAGAGCACATCTTATAGATAATCTCATCACAAGCATACTGGATTTCTCTTGCTTCTTCCATCTTTCCGGCTCTTACATACTCGTCTAATTTCAGATATAATTCCGGCATAACTCCGTATGTACCACCGATTGCTCCTTCAGCTCCGATGACACGTCCACTCATGAACTGCTCATCTGGTCCGTTGAAGATGATGTAGTCAGGGCCTGCTGCCTGTTTGAACATCTGGATATCCTGTACCGGCATAGAAGAGTTCTTAACACCAATTACGTTAGGATTCTTTCTCATCTCTGCGAAAAGTCCCTGTGTAAGAGCGACTCCTGCAAGCTGTGGAATGTTGTAGATTACGAAGTCTGTATTTGGTGCTGCTGCGCTGATATCATTCCAGTACTGAGCGATTGCATACTCTGGCAGGTGGAAGTAGATCGGTGGGATTGCTGCGATTGCATCAACTCCAAGGCTTTCTGCATGTCTTGCAAGCTCCTGGCTGTCTTTTGTGTTGTTGCATGCAACGTGTGCGATTACTGTAAGCTTTCCTTCTGCTGCTTTCATAACGTTCTCAAGGATGATCTTACGGTCTTCTACGCTCTGGTAGATACATTCTCCTGACGAACCGTTAACGTATACACCTTTCACACCTTTTTCTACGAAGTACTTTGTCAGTGCCTGTACGCCTTCCGGACTTACATTGCCTTCGTTGTCATAACATGCATAGAATGCTGGGATCACGCCTTTGTACTTTTCAAGATTTCTCATTGTTTTTTCTCCTTTTCTTTTTTGATATATTGTTTTATCTTTTTATAATGTTATCAATAAATCCTTTAGGGAATTATCTTTCCATTTCTTCCACAAATGATTTTGTGATCAGCTGTGGTCTTGTGATAATAGAACCGACAACAACGCTGTATGCTCCAAGTTCGATCACGTGTCTTGCTTTTTCCGGTGTGTTGATGTTACCTTCTGCAATGACTCTGTGTTTTGCTTTTGCGACAATCTTTCTTAAGATTTCGAAATCATTTGCCTCGATCTTATCGCCCTTGCTCTGCTCTGTGTAACCAACCATTGTAGTTCCGATGAAGTCAAATCCAAGTTCATCCGCATGCAGTGCTTCTTCCACTGTAGAACAGTCTGCCATGAATAACTGATCCGGATATTTTGCTTTTACTTCTTTAAAGAACTCATCTAATGTCTTTCCGCCAGGTCTCTTTGAAATAGTAGCGTCCATAGCGATGATTTCAGGTTTTACTTCCATCAGTTCTTCGATTTCTTTCATCGTTGGTGTAATGTAGATATCACTGTCATCATAATCTCTTTTTACGATTCCGATGATCGGCAGATCAACCTGTGACTGGATCTCCTTGATATCTTCTTTTGTATTTGCACGAATTCCACTTGCACCTCCCTGCTTTGCAGCCAGTGCCATTCTTCCCATAATGAATGAAGAATGTAATGGTTCATCTGGTAATGCCTGACATGATACAATTAATTTCCCCTTCAGATTTTCAACTTTCTGATTCATTTTTTGTTCCCTCCTTCGTTCTGCAATCAGTATAATATTGTTCGATTTTATTTTCAAGTGTCTTTGTAGTTGTTGAAAGCTCTTTCATCCTTTTCAATTCCACTCTCCATTTTTCCTTATTTTTCGTCTTTCATTTTGTGCAACCTGCACAATTCCAGGTAGTTTCTTTCCAGTTTTGAAAGTAGTTTCTGTTCTTTCTATTTCACTTGAAAATTCATTTATAATGTATATACTGGTATTCAGAAACAAAAAACAATTGAATAAGGAGAGGTTATTATTATGGTAATTTATAAAGCAAAAGACTATCAGGATATGAGCCGTAAAGCAGCAAACATTATTTCTGCACAGATCATTATGAAACCAAACTGTGTACTTGGACTTGCAACCGGATCTTCACCGGTCGGTACTTATAAACAGCTGATTGAATGGTATAAGAAAGGTGATCTTGATTTTTCTCAGGTTACAAGCGTGAACCTCGATGAATATAAAGGACTCAGTCCGGAAAATGACCAGAGCTACAGATATTTCATGAACACCAATCTTTTCGATCATGTAAATATCGATAAAACACGTACTTTCGTTCCGAACGGACTGGAAGCAGATTCTGACAAAGCCTGCAGTGAATACAATGAGATCATCCGCAAACAGGGCGGCGTAGACCTTCAGCTTCTCGGTCTTGGACACAACGGACACATCGGATTCAACGAGCCAGGTGCTGCTTTTGAAAAAGAGACACACTGTGTAGACTTAACAGACAGCACCATTGAAGCAAACAAACGTTTCTTCGAATCCGAAGATGATGTTCCAAGACAGGCCTACACAATGGGTATTAAAAATATCATGCAGGCAAAGAAGATCCTCGTAGTCGTAAGCGGAGAAGATAAAGCTGCAATCTTAAAAGAAGTATTATACGGCCCAATTACTCCGGAAGTTCCTGCTTCTATCCTTCAGCTTCACAATGATGTTACGATTGTGGCCGATGCAGCTGCACTTAGCAAAATCAATATGTAGATCACAGGACTTACCACCGGCAAGTTCTGTTGTATACTTTGGTATAAAAAAGCAGGCGTTCTATTGAAAGAATGCCTGCTTTTTTATATCTGTCTTACTGATTTAATTCCGTACTTTTGATGCGTGCGGCTTTTTTTCTGCCTGTAATAATCAGGATTGCTGATACTATCACAATTGTGCCTGCCAGAAGTTGTGATACCGGAAGTCCAACTTTCGGCAATAAAAGCTGATCTGTTCTGAGGCTTTCGATCCAGAATCTGCCAAGACCGTAGCCTAAGAGATAGATCAGGAAGACCTCTCCATCGAATTTCTTGTGTTTGCGGTATAGCAGCATAATGATCAGCACCATCAGGCACCACATGGATTCATACAGGTATGTCGGGTGAACCTGAATGTACATGACCCCTTTTACGGTCTCTGCATGATTCCACATCTTTGTAGTAATGTCTGAGCTTCTGACTGCATCTACCGGAAGTCTCATTGCAAATAAGCCATTTGTATATTCACCGAATGCTTCTCGGTTAAAAAAATTTCCCCATCTTCCAATCATCTGTCCGGTGATCAGACCAAATCCGCCGGTATCAAATAAAAGAAACGGTGATATTTTTTTTATTTTTGCAAATATGAATACTACAATAATTGCAGTAATTACACCACCGTATATAGCAAGTCCTCCCTCACGGATATTAATGATGCTCTTAATGTCGTCTTTATACATATCCCAGGAGAAGATCACATAATATGCTCTTGCTCCGATAATCGAAAAGATTACTCCGTATATTGCCAGATCATAATAATCCTCTACATTCTGATGTGTGCGCTTTGCTTCCATTACTGCCAGCATGAGTCCCGCCAGGATCCCAATTCCTATGACGATCCCATAATATGCAATATCAAATCCAAATACGGTGATATGATCTCCGACAGATTTTAAATGAATTCCCAGATTCGGAAAATCAATTGTTCTGTGCATTTCTTTTTCCCTTTCCTTTTTCTTTATAGATATGACTTTCCAGATTGGCAGAAAAGCCGGCACATACCATGCCAGCTTTTCTATTTATACATTTTCTTATGTGTTTTCAGCATGTTTAGTATGCTTATACATTGAAACGGAACAGCATGATGTCTCCGTCTTTTACCACATAGTCTTTTCCCTCCAGACGGATCAGACCCTTTTCTTTGGCTGCTGTGTGACTTCCGCATGCGATCAGATCATCATAAGATACAACCTCTGCACGGATGAATCCTCTTTCAAAGTCAGAATGGATCTTTCCGGCTGCCTGAGGTGCCTTTGTTCCTTCTGTGATCGTCCATGCACGGACTTCCGGCTCACCTGCTGTCAGGTAACTGATAAGTCCAAGCAGTTTATAGCTTGCTTTGATCAGTTTTTCCAGACCAGACTCTTTTAATCCAAGATCTTCCAGGAACATCTTCTTCTCATCATCATCCAGTTCTGAAATCTCTGCTTCGATCTCTGCACATACAACGAATACTTCACTCTGCTCTCCCTTGGCATACTCACGAACAGCCTGTACCCCTTCGTTATTAGCCGCATCATCTGCCAGATCGTCTTCAGATACATTTGCTGCATAGATCACTGGTTTGTAAGTCAGAAGATTGTAGCTTTCCAGCCATGCCTGTTCTTCCTCGTCATCTACTTCTTCGAATGTCTTTGCAAGCTTTCCGTCTTCGAGATGTGCTTTAACCTTATTCAGAAGTCCGAGTTCTTTTGCTGCTGATTTATCATTTCTTGCAACTTTGGAAACTTTGGAAATTCTTCTTTCCAGGATTTCAAGATCAGAGAAGATCAGCTCTAAGTTAATTGTCTCGATATCACGAAGTGGATTAATGCTTCCGTCTACGTGTACGATATTGCTGTTCTCAAAGCATCTTACTACATGTACGATTGCATCTACTTCACGGATATTGGCAAGGAACTGGTTTCCAAGTCCTTCTCCTTTTGAAGCACCTTTTACGAGTCCAGCGATATCAACGAATTCAATTGCTGCCGGGATGATTTTTTTTGTGTGATACATCTCTCCCAGTACATTTAATCTTTCATCCGGTACAGTTACAACTCCTACGTTCGGGTCGATGGTACAGAACGGGTAGTTAGCTGATTCTGCTCCGGCCTTTGTAAGTGAGTTAAACAGTGTACTCTTTCCTACGTTTGGTAATCCTACGATTCCTAATTTCATTTTTCTATTTCCTCCTGTGAATCTATCTGTTTTCTCTTTTTGGCACTCTAGGTCTGATAGTCTTGCCGGTAATCATTCTCATTCCGGCACTCTTATATCACAATAAAAAAGTCTTAACACAGTATTTTGTATTATACCATGCTAGGACTTTTTTGTGAATAATTTTGCTTTAAATTCTATTATGAAAATTTTATCTGTCTTTTGTCTCCATCAGGATTACAATCCCTTTCATGAAGCTGATCGTAACTTCATCTTCCTGAAACTGATTGCTTACACACAGACTGTCATAAGGAATCAGGGTATGATTATCAAGCGGATACTTTGCCCCCTTAATACTAAATCCATATACCTCTTCCCCCAACGGGAACACTGAAAAATACGGCCCATATGTTTCACCTTTCTTCAGATGTGTCTCCCCGCCTCCGATCAGACGGATCTTATTCTGCGTATCCATAATAACGGCATCAATCCCTGCTTTAAATGGAATTGCAAGGCTCTGTACATTAGCCCAGAGATGATCAATTCGCCCTCCGGTCGCTCCAAGGATCAGGATTTCCTTAGCCCCTAGTGTCATCGCAAGTCTTATTGCAATCTCTGTATCCGATGCATCCTTTACCGGATTAAATTCACGAATAGGAACATTCGTCTCATTGCGGTAATAATCACCGATTTCTTTTTTTACACTGTCGAAATCGCCAACAATATAATTCGGCAGTATCTGATGTCTGCAAAGGAACTCCATACCTCTGTCCACACCGATGACATACTGATTCTCTTCTTTTTCAAGAATCGATAATACAAATTCTTCATTCAGTTCCCCACCACTGATGATGATAATCCTCTTACTCATAACTCTTTAGTATCTCCATAAATTTTGCAGTATTTTCTCCGGCATCCCCTCTGAATACAGCGGAGCCGGCAACAATCACATTCGCTCCTGCATCCAGTACTTCTCTTACATTCTCTACATAGACGCCGCCATCTGCCTGAATATCCGTCTCCAGATTTTTTTCATTTAACATCGCACGAATCGCACGAATCTTGTCCAATGACTCTGGAATGAATTTCTGTCCTCCGAATCCAGGATGAACACACATCACCAGAATCATATCCACTTCTTCAAGATACGGTACAACTTCCTTCACATCCGTCTCCGGATTAATAGAAAGTCCTACTTTCATTCCACACTCACGAATCTTCGCAATTGTAGCGTTCACATCTTCACAAGCTTCCAGATGAATCGTCACGATATCGGCTCCTGCTTCTTTAAAAGCCTCCACATAACGAATTGGTTCCTGCACCATAAGATGTGCATCCATAACCTGGTCTGTTGCATTGTGGATAGATTTTAATACCGGCATTCCAAAGGAAATGCTTGGAACGAACATTCCGTCCATCACATCAAAATGAATATACTCTGCGCCTGCTTCTTCTGTTAATTTCAACTGCTCTCCTAAAATCTTGAAATCTGCTGAGAGAATAGATGGTGCCAAAATATTTTTCATAAACTTAATACCTCTTTCTTTCCTTTAGTTCACGGTACATCTCCGTATAATCTTCATATCTGATCTTATGGATCTTCCCTTCTTCAACTGCCTCTTTTACAGCGCATCCGGGTTCATGTATATGGTCACAGCCATTGAACTTGCACTGTCCTTCAAATGGTGTGAATTCCGGAAAATAATATTTTAAATCTTCTTTTTCGAAATCATTGACGTAAAGAGAACTGAATCCCGGAGTATCCATAATATAAGAATCTTCTCCGATCACGATCAGTTCGGAATGTCTTGTTGTATGTTTCCCTCGGTCAATCTTCTTACTGATACTTCCTGTCTCCATCTTCACTTCAGACTGCAGAAGATTGATCAGGGATGATTTTCCAACACCGGAAGGACCTGCAATCGAAGTTGTCTTTCCTTTTAAAAGTGATTTTAACTCACTGATATTTTCTTCTTCCTTCGCACTTGTGAAGATTACCGGATATCCGCATCCGGTATAAACTTCTTTCAATTCTGCAATTTCAGGATGGCTTGCAATATCTGTCTTATTAAAACATAATACGACAGGTATCTCTTTTCGTTCCATCATGACAAGAAAACGATCCAACAGATTATAATGTGGTTTCGGTTTTGTCACCGCAAACACAACCAGTGCCTGATCAATATTGGCTACTGCCGGACGAATCAACTCATTCTTACGCGGCAGGATCTCTGTGATATTTCCTGTCATTTCTTTTTCATCAAGTACCTCGATCACAGCATCATCACCGACTAACGGCTTGATCCCGTCTTTTCGAAAAGCACCTTTTGCTTTACATTCAAAAATTCCGGATTCTACTACATTCACGTAGTAGAATCCGGCAATCCCTTTTATTATCTTTCCCTGCATATACTTGCTCTCTGTTATCATTGATTCGTGTTCTCTTCTGTTCCGGAATCATTTCCGGAATTTCCACTATCCGGGGCTGATGGTTGAGATCCTTTGCTGACCTTATACTGGACAGTTGTTCCTTTTTCCACCTGCGTACCAGCGCTAATTGATTGGTAACTCACTTGTCCTTGGCCATATTCATTAACACTATCATCTTCACCTAGATATTCTGGTACTAAACCAGCTTCTTTCAGCTTTTTCTCTGCTGCATTCTTATCAAAGGATAATATGCTTGGTACAGTAACCACCGTCATCTTTGGTCCTTTGCTCACCACATATCCGATTGTTGTACCTTTAGATACTTCTTTTCCGGCATCTGTGTCCTGTGAAATAATAACTCCTTCTTCTACAGTATCACTGTAATCTTCAGTTGCATTTCCGGACAAACCTGCCTGTGAAAGTGCTGCTTCAGCATCCGACTTGGACTTTCCAGTAAGTTTCGGAACTGTTGCCGGCTGATTTCCCTTGCTTATTACAAGAGTAACCGTTGTTCCTTCTTTTACTTCTGCACCTTCACTCGGACTGACAGAAACAACTTCTCCCTGCTCCACATCATCACTGTAAACAGGATCACCTTTCTTCACAACAAGATTCTTATCCTGAAGTGCTTTTTCCGCATCAGCTTCCGACATTCCAACAACATTTGGAATGGTTGTTGTCTTTGCTTCCTCACCGGAACTAATCACAACATTGACTGTTGTATGCTTCTTTACTTTCTTTCCATCTGCAGGATCCTGGCTGATGATCTTTCCTTTTTCAACAGTATCGGAAGGCGCAGTTGACTTATGGATTCCAAGATCATATTTGTTCAGTTCTTTCTGGGCTTCCTCATATGTCTTGCCTGTCACATCCGGTACTTTTACCATCTCTGAATCCGTTTGCTGTGTAGTCGTTCCTTTTCCACCTTTAAATACGCCCACTGCATTTCCTACAAGGAACATGATCAAAAGTGCGATTACAACACCGGCAACAACCATAAGAATCTTCATGATCTTCTTCGTGTCTTTATTCACTTCATTCTTCTTACGGCGGTTCCGTTCATCATAACGGTCTTTGCGGCGGTCATCATAGTCATCGTCATCATCATAACGGCTTCTGCGGCGATCGTCGTAGTCATCATCATCATAACTGCTTCTGCGACGGTCATCGTAATCATTGCCATCATCATAATCGTCGTCATAGTCATCCTCGTAATCGTCGTCATAATCATCATTATAATTCTGACGATTCTTCATACGATTCAGTTCATCCTGTGACATAACAACCGTGGTCCGTCCTGTATCCTGGGATGCTGCCGGCATACGTTTTGTCACACCATCAAGAACTACAAAATCTCCATCCGGATCTACTAGTGAATGCTTCAGATCCTGAATCAGAGCCCCTGTACTTTCATATCTTCTCTCTG
>ENA-OPSY01001959-OPSY01001959.1-human-gut-metagenome-genome-assembly--contig:-NODE-1959-length-10802-cov-3.853913_pt1 | contig 10802 bp, 6 predicted proteins | sample MGYA00241464_ERZ501920 | MGnify/ENA primary metagenome ERZ501920 (study PRJEB25962, sample SAMEA2042396) | human gut metagenome | biome: human gut; feature: human-associated habitat; material: faeces...
GATTACATCCGTCAATCATAGCTGCTTCCTCGATTTCAACAGGGATAGACTTTACAAAGCCGCAGAACATAAATACGGCAAGTCCGGCACCAAACCCCAGATAAACAATAATGAGTCCCCATGGAGTATTTAATCCAAGTGTATCAGCAGTTCCTGATAAAGTGAACATAACCATCTGGAAAGGAATTACCATGGAAAATACGCATAAAAGGTAAATTAATTTTGTAATCTTGTTTTGTACGCGGGTAATGTACCATGCACACATGGAACAGCATACGAGGATAACGATAACAGAGAGAACGGTAATAAATACGGTCCAGCCTACTGCTTTGATAAAGTCGTATTTTGAGATACTGGTTAAATAGTTCTCAAGACCTACATAACTTTTTTCATTTGGAAGTTTAAATGGCTCTAAACTGATGAATGCTTTCTTTTTAAAGGAGTTCATCAAAACGATTAAAATTGGTGAGACAAATAATATGGAAATAAGGGTAAAAAATATAGTTGCAAAAATACCACTTGTTTTATTTTTCATTATTGCTGTACCTCCTTGCTCTTAGTAGCATAAAGCTGAATCATACCGATAGCGACAACGATGATAAAGAAGATAACCGCTTTTGCCTGACCGACACCTTCATATCCGACACGGCCGTAGAAGGTATCGTAAATATTCAGTGCCATCATTTCTGTCTGATGCATCGGTTCACCGCCTGTCAGGGACAGGTTCTGGTCAAAGAGTTTAAATGAGTTTGTAATTGTTAAAAATGTACAGATTGTGATAGAAGGCATCATGTTTGGAATCGTAACATGAATGAGACGCTGCCATTTATTTGCTCCGTCAATCATGGCAGCCTCATTTAAGGAGCCTGGGATTGCCTGAAGTCCGGCGATGTAAACAATCATCATGTAACCAATCTGCTGCCAGCATATTAAAATGACAAGACCCCAGAAACCAAGCTTTGCACTTAATTTCAGTGCCAGGTCAAATTTTTCAAAAATACCATCAAAGATTAACTGCCAGATATAACCGAGTACGATACCACCGATTAAGTTAGGCATAAAGAATATAGTACGGAAAATGTTTGTGCCTTTGATTTTCTGTGTCAGTGCAAGTGCGATAGCAAAGGCAAGAACGTTGATTAAAACTAAAGTTACAACAGCAAAAACTGCTGTAAAGCCAAATGCATGAGTAAATGTATTGTCTTTAAATGCTTCTACATAATTAGATAAGCCCACGAAAGAGGCATCTCTGATTGTAGTAAATTTGCAAAATGATAAGTAAATACCTTCGATGAAAGGAACGATGAAGCCGATGATAAATGCTGCGAATGTAGGAAGTACAAAAATCGGCCAGTATTTTTTAATGGACTTTTCCATAGTAGCAATAGCCTCCTTAAAAAATACAGGGAGGACGGTATGTCCACCCTGTATCTGAGATATGTTTATAAGTTTTTGTTTTAATTTGTTTCGAACTGTTTCAAATAGAGGAGTTTAAACTTGTTATAAAAAGTTATTTTGTAGCGGCAGCGGCTTCTTTAGCCCATCCGTCAACAAATGCATTCTGTACTAACTTCCAGTTTGCGTCTGTCTGATCTGCTGCATAAGTAGTAAGTGCAGAACCTAAGTCGTTCTTCCACTGTTCAGATGGCATTGTGGAGAATGTCCAGTCTACAGGAGTATAACCTTTTTCCATGTAGTCGTTTGCGATGTTAACCAGTGGGTTTTCAGATTTTAAGTTGTTTTTGAAAGGAATAACGAATCCCATTCCGTCTGCGCTGCACATCATCTTTGTACCTTCTTCAGAAGTTACGCACCAGTTTATGAAATCAAGTGTTGCCTGAATATCTTCTTTGCTTGCATTTTTATTTACACACCAGTAATTCTCTGTACCAGTACAAAGTCCCTGTTTCTCTTCGCCAGGAGCACCAATATAAATAGGAAGCATTCCAAGATTATCATTTCCGATATCAGCGATATCACCATATGCCCATGTACCATTCTGATAGAATACAGCCTGCTCTGTTGTGAATTCAGCTACAGCGTCATCACCAGTCTTCTTGCTTAACTGTTTTGCATCACATGTTCCATTGTTGATGTATAAATCCCAGATGTTACGGTAGTTATCAAGATAAGTACCTTTGATTGCTTTTGTATCTGTGATTCCGTCTTTCTGGTATTCATAGTAAATAGGAAGGTTTGCAAGATGTGTTTTAAATCTCCAGTCAGAGGATCCGTCCATACCTGCAGAAGTAAATGCTCCCTTAATTCCCAGATCATCTTTTTTGCTCTGGATATCATCAGCAACTTTCTTTAAATCATCAAAAGATTTAATATCGTCCAGAGTATATCCTGCTTTTTCAAGTAAGGTCTTATTTACGATCAGGCCATAGGATTCGATTACATATGCGATTCCGTCCACTGCATCTCCATCCTTTAAGCTGTAGGAATCAGATGTCAGCTGTGAGTAAATATCGGAATCTTTCAGATCATAGCAGTAATCTTTCCAGTTTTTCAGTCCAACCGGTCCGTTTACCTGGAATAAAGTAGGTGCATCACTCTTTGCCATTTCTGACTGAAGTGTTGTCTCATACTGTCCGGAAGCTGCTGTAACAACAGTTACCTCTGTACCAGTTTCCTCTGTGTATTCTTTTGCCAAGTTCTGCCAGTCTTCATCCTGCTCCGGTTTGAAGTTTAAGTAATAAACCTTTCCGGCATCATCAGCCATTGCCGGTACTGCCGGAATCATAGTTGCTGCCATAAGTACTGCCATTCCCATTGCTGTTACTTTCTTCATCTTCATAATCCTTTTCTCTCCTTTTCCTATGATGTTTTCTGTTTCTTAACTTGAGTATATTGTAAATTTTTCATCAGGATTTCGCCATGATAAAAAATCAAGAAACATGATAAATTTTTCAGATATTGATTTTTTTATATATACATTTTTTTATATCATAAAAAAGAAGAAAAAAAACAGACCCCGTCAGGTCAATCCTGTCAGAGTCTGTTCTCTCTTTATGCCTTTATGTCTTTACGTCTTTATGTCTCAGGCTTTGTTAACTGATCCGAATAATTCCATTTTTTCCTTAACAGTAGCTTTGATTGCTTCGAAGCCAGGTGCAAGAAGTTTACGAGGATCGTATCCTTTACCCTGCTGATCTTTTCCTTCTTCGATGTATTTACGTGTAGCTGCTGCGAAAGAAAGCTGGCATTCTGTGTTTACATTGATCTTGGATACGCCAAGGTCGATAGCTTTCTTGATCATATCTGCCGGGATACCTGTGCCACCGTGAAGTACCAGAGGCATCTCTCCTGTCAGTTTCTGGATTGCATCCAGAGTTTCAAAGCTTAAGCCTTTCCAGTTAGCCGGATATTTTCCATGGATGTTACCGATACCTGCTGCAAGGAAATCAATACCAAGGTCTGCGATCATCTTGCATTCCTGAGGATCTGCGCATTCGCCCATTCCTACAACACCGTCTTCTTCACCACCGATGGAACCAACTTCTGCTTCCAGAGACATTCCGTGTTCAGCAACGATCTTAACCAGTTCTTTAGTTTTTGCAACGTTTTCTTCGATCGGGTAATGAGATCCGTCGAACATGATGGATGAGAATCCTGCTTCAACGCATTTTAAGCATCCTTCATAGCTGCCGTGGTCAAGGTGAAGAGCTACAGGAACAGTGATGTTCAGTTCTTCCATCATTCCGTTAACCATACCAACAACTGTTTTATAACCTGTCATATATTTACCAGCACCTTCGGATACACCAAGGATTACAGGAGAGTTCAGTTCCTGAGCTGTTAAAAGGATAGCCTTTGTCCACTCAAGGTTGTTGATGTTGAACTGTCCAACTGCATAATGACCTGCTTTTGCTTTTTTCAGCATTTCTGTTGCATTTACTAACATGATAAATTCCTCCTAATCTGTAGTAACTGTGTTCATTCTCAGTTACCCTAATCAATCTCCGATATGGAATTACATCTATATCCAGATATGGTTATATTACCAGATTTCTGCTTTTTCGTCTACTCTTTTGCCAAAAAAATGACAAACAAAATTCCCCGGAAAATATGCAAAAAAGTCCGGCAATACACAATATATAATAATTTTCTGCAATTTATAAAAAAGTGCTTGCATTATTTAAATATTTCATATATAATAAGTTTCGGTTTAAGGATGGATTCCCGAGTGGCCAAAGGGGGCAGACTGTAAATCTGTTAGCAACGCTTTCGAAGGTTCGAATCCTTCTCCATCCATTAAAAGGTTCAGACATTTGTCTGGATCTTTTTTTGTTATATTATAAAACGGCAGTCCCTTCTTCCGTAAGAGGCTGCCGTCCAGGCCAGGCGGATGAGATCATCTGCTTCGCATTTTGTTAATTTTTATGATGTAAGACCACTGCACCAAATGCCGGCATTGTGATCTTCAGAATTCCGGCTGCTGCTGTGTATTCTTTACATTCTTCCGTAAATCCCACTGCAGATGTCATGACAACACGTTTCAGCTTTGTATCTTCCAGACGGCTGATTCCTGCCTGTCCTAACCGTATCTCCACTTCCCTGCCTTCTTCCTGATTATTTACGATCACAATTATCTGTTCATCATGAGAAAATCTCGCATAACAAAGTCCCTGATAATCATTCCAGAGAAATCCCAGTGATCCCGTTTTTAACACTTCATATTTCTTATGGATACGGATCATTACCCTGTGGAAGTCGATCATCTGATAATCCTCACGTCCCCAGGGATAAGTACGTCTGTTATCCGGATCTGTGAATCCACAGAGTCCTGCCTCATCTCCGTAATATACAGTCGGTGCGCCCGGCCAGGTCATCTGGATGGTAACCGCCTCACGCATAACTGCCGGATTTACTCCCTCAGATGCCGCCTCCGGACCTGCATAGGAAATTCGTCCTACCCTGTGATTGGTTCTGGTCAGGAATCTGGAATGGTCATGATTTGACAATTCATTCATGGCTGTCTGAAGTGCAGACATATGAAGCGCTCTCATGTGCGTTTTCATAGCTCCGATAAAAGCCTCACTGTTTCCTAACAAGTCTTCACGATACTCGTCACTGTGCTTCTCCATACCTGTCAGGAACCAGGTCAGCGGCTCCATAAATGCGTCATAGTTCATGACTGTATCCCATTCATCACCTTTCAGCCAGCCTTCCGGATTACCGTAATGCTCTGCCAGGATAATGGCATTTGGATTGGCAGCTTTCACTGCCTTCCGGAAATCTTTCCAGAACTGATGGTTAAAATCATTGCTGTGTCCCAGATCCGCCGCCACATCCAGTCTCCAACCATCTACATTATAAGGAGCAGATACCCATTTCTGTCCAACCCGAAGAATATAATCATAAAGTTCTCTGGAACCCTCATAATTTAATTTAGGCAGTGTATCGTGTGCCCACCATCCATCATAGGAGGTGTTATATGGCCATGCATTAGGATCATTAAAGGAAAAGAAATTACGATAGGGACTGTCCGCAGAAACATAAGCTCCTTTCGGATATCCTTCCTGATTCTCATAAATACGTTCTCTGTCCATCCACTTATTAAAAGAACCGCAGTGATTGAACACACCATCCAGAATGATCTTCATTCCTCTTCTGTGGATCTCTGCTGTCAGTTTCGCAAAAAGCTCATTACTTGCTTCCAGATTCTTCTTATCTGTCACACGTTTGATATATTTCCATGCATGGGAATTATCATCGTCGTCTCCAAGAAGGATTCCCTCATTACAATCTTCTACAATCCTGCCGTAATGTGGATCCACATAATCATAATCCTGACAGTCATACTTATGATTACTTGGAGAAACAAAAATCGGATTTAAATAAATAACCTCGACTCCCAGATCCTGCAGATAATCCAGTTTGTTCATAATTCCCTGCAGGTCACCGCCGTAAAATTCACGCACACCCATCACTGCCGGAATCTTATTCCACTGTTCTACCTGTACACTCTTATCTCCAATATAATGATATTCTCCGGTCACAACATCATTGGTAGGATCTCCGTTAAGAAAACGGTCTACATAAATCTGGTACATTACCGCACCTTTGGCCCACCTTGGAGTATCAAAGCCCGGATAAATCTCAAAATCCATCCTGCCCTCATGTTTCATACAGACTCCCTGATTATTGTAATAACAGGTTACCCATCCATACTGTATCTCAAAATAATAACGAAAGATATCCGCTCCAATCGTCACCTGGGCAGAATAATAATCAAATCCGTTCTCTGTCCCGCAAATCTCCATCTGCACACGCTGCTCCTGGCTTACCAGATATACAGAATCTACATTATTTCTCTGGGTACGGAATTTGATCGTTACTGTATCTCCTGCCTTTGGTTCTGCAGGTATTCTGTAATATTCTGTTCCGTCACTAAAAAGCGCCTCTTTATTAAACACAGGACGCATATTCAGGATGTACTGCATTCTTTTTTTTATATCTGCTTTTTCATGTTCCATTTCCGTCCAGTCCTCTCTGTCATTTATCATTTTATTATTTTATCCTAAAATAAACCATCTGACAACCATCTGTTTTTCCCAAAAATATTTAGATATTCAGTGATTCTACACAACCATTCATTCTGTCACAGTATTTCGGACTGCCGGATTCCGGCGAAGCAGATATTTCATTGCTGAAAATAACGTGAACAGTAATGATATTTTAAGACAGTAAAAAAGCCAGCGGGATAAGCTGGCTTTTTTGGAGAAGGTATTTCTTCTTATGGGGTGTAGCAAAAACTATATAATGTATTGGGGGGTTTTTACGGTTTATATAATACCATGAGGCAAGAGAAAAGTGTGCACAAACTTCACAAAATTTGGCACACTTTTTTGTATACATTATATACTGTTGTTTTCTGTTTCCGGATTTTCTGTTGTAAAAAGTGCTTCAAATTCGTCTCTGTGCACCTTTTCCTTCTCGAGAAGAAGACTTGCACACTTGTGCAGAACATCCTCATGTTCCAGAATGATCTTCTTTGCCTGGTCATGACATTCACTGATAATACGGCGGATTTCTTCATCAATGGACTTGGCAACATCCTCGCTGTAACTTCTGGTATGAGCCAGATCTCTGCCGATAAATACCTCGTCATCGTCATCACCATAACAGATAAGACCAAGTTTATCAGACATTCCGTATTTCATAACCATACTTCTGGCTGTCGCAGTTGCACGTTTGATGTCATTGGATGCACCAGTCGTAATATCCCCGAAGATAATTTCCTCTGCTATGCGCCCGCCTAACAGCGTCATAATATCCTGAAGCATTTTTCCTTTGGTATTAAACATCTCATCATTATCCGGAAGAGGCATGGTGTAACCTGCTGCTCCCATTCCTGTCGGGATAATGGAAATCGTGTAGACAGGATCCATATCCGGAAGTACATGAAACAGGATCGCATGTCCGGATTCATGATACGCGGTGATCTTTTTCTCTTTCTCAGAGATCACCTTACTCTTCTTCTCTGCACCGATGCCTACTTTGATAAAAGCACCTTTGATATCAGACTGAAGGATAAATCCTCTTCCCTTTCTCGCTGCTTCAATGGCAGCTTCATTCAGAAGATTCTCCAGATCTGCACCTGTAAATCCTGCCGTTGTTCTGGCAATCTGAGCCAGATCTACATCCTCTCCAAGAGGTTTGTCCTTGGCATGAACGCGGAGGATTTCCTCTCTCCCCTTCACATCCGGACGTCCCACTGCAACCTTACGGTCAAAACGTCCCGGACGCAAAATTGCAGGATCCAGGATATCCACGCGGTTAGTCGCTGCCATCACAATGATTCCCTCATTCACACCAAAGCCATCCATCTCTACCAGAAGCTGGTTCAGTGTCTGCTCTCTCTCATCATGTCCGCCGCCCATACCGGTTCCACGCTGTCTTGCAACCGCATCGATCTCATCAATGAAAATAATACATGGTGCATGGCGTTTGCCTTCTTCAAAAAGATCACGCACACGTGATGCACCTACACCGACAAACATTTCCACAAAGTCAGAACCGGAAATAGAGAAAAACGGAACTCCCGCTTCTCCTGCCACTGCCTTTGCCAGAAGTGTCTTACCAGTTCCGGGAGGGCCTACAAGCAGCACGCCTTTCGGAATCCTTGCGCCTACTTTTGTATATTTCTGTGGAGATTTCAGGAAATCTACCACCTCTACCAGATCTTCCTTCTCCTCCTGCAGACCTGCTACCTTGTCAAAAGTAACTTTCTTATTATCATCCGGAGATGACATTCTTGCGCGGCTCTTGCCGAAATTCATCATCTTGGCATTTCCGCCGCCACCGCCACCTGCCATCTGGCGGTTCATCATCATGATCAGAAAGATCACAAGGGCACCTGTGAGAAGAACCGGAAGCAAGGTTGTCAGAAATACATTGTCTCCGGGTACATCCTGAGTTGTAATATCAATATCGTATTTATTCAACAGTTCGATTGCCTGATTGACATCTGTCACATAAACCTTCTTCTGACCGGAGTCAGTAGTATCTACGATCACAGAACCTGTAGGCACTTCTCTGTTCTGTTGAATTGTCGCATCAACCACCTTGTTGTCTTCAAGAGCCTGCTCCAGTTGCTTCTGTGTGTAATTACTCTGGGAAACCACCTGGTTATTCAGATAAAAATAACCGGCTACCAGCGCAATGATCAGCACCAGATACAGACCAATTCTGCTTGGCTGTTTATTCACTTACTTAAATCTCCTTTCAGTCTTCCCCCAGTTCCACTACTCCTATGAATGGAAGATTCCTGTATTTCTGTGCATAGTCCAGACCATAGCCAACTACAAACTCATCCGGGATGTTAAAGCAGCAATAATCAACTCTTACATCTCTGACTCTTCGCTCCGGTTTGTCCAGCAATGTACACAGACGGATACTGTTTGGATTTCTCTGCTTCAAAATCTCGATGAGATAACTTAATGTTCTTCCTGAGTCAATGATATCCTCTACGATCAGAACATCCTTACCTTCCAGTGGCTGATCAAGGTCTTTGACGATCTTTACAACACCGCTGGACTTAGTGTCATCACCATAGCTGGATACAGACATAAAGTCAAGAGAAACCGGCACTGTGATTCTCTTTGCAAGTTCACAGGTAAAGAATACACCACCTTTTAACACACAGATTAAATGGATTTCCTTGCCTGCATAATCCTTGCTGACCTTTGCTGCGATCTGCTTAATACGGGAATCTACTTCCTCTTCGCTGAGTAAAACTTTGATTTTCTCACTCATTTTCGTTTCCTCCTTGGTAATTTAATACTAACACCTTCCTGGTTTGGGGGTTAATTTTATACCTCTCATTCATCCTGCTTCCCACCATCCAGAGGATTTCTTTTCCACATGCGATCAACGGAATGCTGTCTCTGTATTCCGACGGGATTTTCTCATCGATCATACAGCGGTTTAGCTTCTTGGTATTCCCCTGCGCATTGATGACCATATAATCTCCTGTCCGTCTGGTGCGAATATACGGATTCTTTTCTATTTTATCATAATCCAGCCATTTCGTATACTTTTTTTCTTCAATCTTCTGACCTTCATACAAAAATATTTCTGCCGAAAAAATCCCCAGCGGACTGGTCACAGTCCCCGGAATTCTGATTTTCCATTCCCTGTCTGATATATCTTTTCCGCAAACTGTTTTTCCGTTTTGAATATCTGAACCTTCATGCTTTTCACCGATCATCCCTGCTGAATTCTCCTCTACGTACCGGCAAAGTCTTACTCCCTCATAATCTCTTCTGGCTTCCATATGATAAGGAAGGCTGATCCGTCTTCCGGTCTGCATTTCATAAAGTTCCAGAACCTTCTCATAGTGAACAGCTGCCAGATCTTTCCGTCTGCCTGCCAGCTGTTCCATCGCCTGTTGTAATGCATAAACCTGAATGATCTGAGGTTCCATGAAAAATTTTTCAGTAAAGTAATAGCCCTTACCTTTCTGAAACTCGCTTAATACCTGACAGCTCTGCTGCGTAAGATATTCCTCTGCCTGGGAAATCCTTGCCGCAGTCTCTGCCATATGTGCCGCTGCCTTTCCATTGACCTGCTGTTCCAACATAGGAAGAATATTATGTCGGATTCGGTTTCTGGTATATTCATCTGACAGATTGGTGCTGTCCTGAATGTGAGAAATCTTCTTTTCTTTCAGATACTCTGCAATTTTATCCCGGCTTAAACACAAAATCGGGCGGATAATCTCTCCGTCTACAGGACGCATGGTGCATAGTCCCCGCAGTCCTGTTCCTCTGCACAGATTATGAAGCATAGTTTCTGCAAGATCCTCCTGATTATGTGCTAATGCGATTTTTATCTTGCGGTCCTTTCTACCACAGACGGCAGCTTCCCTCTGAAAAGCTTCTTTTCTTACAATCCTTCCCGTCTCTTCCTCGCCCAGCTTCCACTCCCGGCTCAGTCCCGGAACATCATAACAATAAACAGTACATGGAATCTGCCACTTCCGGCATATGTTTTCCACAAAGCTTTGGTCCCTGTCCGCTTCCTTTCCACGTATTCCATGATGTATATGGACCACTCTCAATGTAAAATCCAGTTTTTCCTGAAGCTCCTTTAAAATGCGGAGCATTGCCATAGAGTCACTTCCGCCGGACACTCCTGCCAGGACCACATCATTTTTTCCGATCATCCTGTTTTGCTTTATATAAGCAAGAATTTCTCTTTCCATTTTTATCCTGATTTCCTTTTCTATCTTAGAGCATGTCTGAAAAATCATTCCCGCAATCTGCACGCCCCACTTTGCGGGATATTTCACC
>ENA-OPSY01001964-OPSY01001964.1-human-gut-metagenome-genome-assembly--contig:-NODE-1964-length-10780-cov-106.116737_pt1 | contig 10780 bp, 7 predicted proteins | sample MGYA00241464_ERZ501920 | MGnify/ENA primary metagenome ERZ501920 (study PRJEB25962, sample SAMEA2042396) | human gut metagenome | biome: human gut; feature: human-associated habitat; material: faeces...
GCAGGAATAGTCATGGATAGTCGGTTTTTGTCATATGGGAAGGAAAAAGAAAGCCAAAGCGGGTCTGGATCCACTACCCCCTTTGGGTATCGTTGCGATGAAAGAAAAAACTCCTCTTCATGCATGGATAAGGCAATGCCGGAAGTCCGGCAATAAAAAGATGTGGCTTCTCTACCCGGGTAAATGCCACAATTACAGACTTCTTCTTGTTCCCATACCATCAGGCCGATTACCCTCAGGTTAAAAACTTATCCGGAATATCCGAATCCAACCCGTGACAGACCCGGATGGGAAAGGCGATGATGCCACCGGATATGTGTATAGCCATATGACTGGACATGGAGATACGACGATAACGATACGTCCTTCTATCGGAATAAGGATATGGCGGGATGCACGGATAACCATATATGATTATCGGAACAGCGGTGTGGCAGGCTGTGGGTATATGACAGCGTCCATATACCTGATCTCGTTTTTTTATTATCGGTATTTCAAATGTCTCAAAAGCCTCTTTGACAGGTTTCCATCCGGGATGATCGCCTGAATTCGCATGTACCGGACTTTCTATTTACCTGATTCCGTAATCGTTCCTGCCATCCGTTTTTTCTCTGCGGCTGTCGCTTTTTTCCTTGTGGCATCATGGTCTGTTACCGGATGGGAAGAGCCATCTCCATCACAACCATGAATTATAGTGTAGCCATATTTGTATATAGCCGTATGATACGCTATCCGGATAATGCTATCACAGAATTGCGATATAGCCGGATATCAAAATAGGGATAGCCGGGAGCGAAGGGAGCACGCATCCTTCCGGATATAGATATCTCAAAATCTCCATTTGCAGAAGTGTATAAATATCAATCCATTAATGGAGATTATAAAGAAAAAACATAAGTCACACACGACTACCTGTCATTCTCCATTTGCGGATGTGTAGAAGTATCAATCCATTAATGGAGACGATGAAGAAAAACAATAAGGCGTATACGGCTACATGTTATTCTCCATTTGCAGAAGTGTAGAAGTAGCAATCCGTTAATGGAGACAATGAAGAAAAAACATAAGTCGTACACGGCTACATGCCCATTCTCCATTTGCAGAAGTGTAGAAGTATCAATCTGTTAATGGAAATAATGAAGAAAAACAATAAGGCGTATACGGTTACCTGTCATTCTCCATTTGCAGAAGTGTAGAAGTAGCAATCTGTTAATGGAAATAATGAAGAAAAACAATAAGGCGTATACGGTTACCTGTCATTCTCCATTTGCAGAAGTGTAGAAGTAGCAATCCATTAATGGAGATAATGAAGAAAAACATGAGGCGTATACGGCTACATGTCCATTTCTCCATTTGTAGAAGTGTAGAAGTAGCAATCCATTAATGGACAATAGGGCATGTAAAGGGCAGATTTTCCGTATATTCGCCTCCTTATCCCCGAATTATGGGCGTAAGTCACATGGTCATAGAGATATATCTATCCTTTAATGGGGAGAACAGCCGGCAAATATCTGATGGAAAAGCCACACAAACCACAGGAAAATAGCCACACAACAACCTGATACACAATAATTATTGGAGAAACATGGTCCGCTCCTGCGGACAGCAAGTTGTGTTTTCGTTTAACGAAAACAGGACGGTTTAACGGCAACTTGCCGCCAAACCGTCCGTTAACCAGGCTCCGAAGTCACCTGATTTATCATTGCTGATTATTCAAATAAATATTTTCACTTTAATATTTTTCATCACTAGTGTCCCATTAAAATTCTAAAATAGCCTTGTATTATGCAGAAATACAGAAAATTACATTGGAATTTTGAGAAGACGGATTTGAAATTGCAAACTCATTATGAGTATTCCGTAAAAGTTGTAACTTTCTCATTCTCAAGGGTACTTTTTCTTGTAATGCAGAGTTTTTAATTTCATCCGATTTTAACGGGACACTAATGATTTTTCATTTTAAATGCTTACGATCAGTAATGATAGTATATATAATTGGCTGTTATTGTTTTCGCATATATTTTCAAAATATATTAGTTAGAAAAAGTTTGTTACATTTCACTCAATCATATAACCCTTAGTTAGTTAAAAAGGGAAACTGAATAGTTTATTACGGTGTGATATTTGTAAAAATGATAGGATAAGCGGTGATTTGTGTTGTTTTTTGATTTGTTCAATAGATAAGATATGAATAAAGCGCATGAATACGACAATTAAAATTAGTCGTCGGGGTGCTTTGAAATGTATGGGAACTGCCATCGCAAGTGGTGTGATTACACCTTCAGGCCTGCTCTTGCAGACATCCTGTAGTGTGAAAAGAAACAAACGTATTATCTTTTATTTCATCAGGACTGGCAACTGTTTACATGCCGCACACCCACTGTCTGAAAAGGATTTGGAATTGTCAAGTATTCCACAGATGATGAAATACTGTGAATATGGGTTTAAAGCAAATAAAATAGAGCTCGTCTATTCCATTTACGGGCGCATGTTGCCTTATATGGTTCAAAAGATAATAGCAAATATCAATGAACATTGTCATTGGTCTGAACCCGTAACGGAAGAAGAACGTGCCATGCACATGGAATTCATATTTTACACGAACATGGACTCTGGAGTGGGGGCTCTTGATGAAAATCGAGAAACATCAATTACGCACGGCAATTACGAGTTAGTTTCGCAAGGTGTAAAAACGCAAAGTGACTGCGAGTTCTGTTTTGCTTGCATACAGAATTGCCCACAGAAAGCCATCCAGTTTGCCAAGAACGAGAGCTGCCTACTGTTAGGTCGCGGTGAAGCGAATCCTAATGCCGATATTGTAATGAACATATTTTACTGATAGACATCAAACGGGCGAACAATCAATTTTTATCTTTAAAGGAAATAGTATGATAAGAAAAATAAGACAAACATTTGCCGTACTGCTTTTTCATAGCGGCAACGGCTTTGTTTCTTGACTTTATAGGAATAATACGTGCATGGTTGAGATAGACAGCGAAGATGCAAGACATCGTATGTGGCTAAGTGGTGAACAGGAAAAGAAACGGTATCGGTTCTTCTATTCCCTGGAAAAGAAATAGCCGCGCTACAGTATATTTGGGCTGTTCATTGTGACTATGATTGTCAGCATCGGCTCGTTCGTAGTATTACTTGCTTCGTACAGTTCTTATGGGCGTATCGCTTCTAATCTTTTCGCTCCGATATATCGCTGGGGAAACAACTAGCTCGTCCGTTTCGCCGAGCGGGCGGATAGCTATACCTTTTATGAAACGGAGGTGTGGATGAAAAGCCTGCCTACATTGCTAATCACTATCACGACATTCATTGTGCTGGCATGGCAGAACAGACGGCCTACTGCAACACGATTTGTCTGGTGGGTACGGTACTCGGTTTACTTTCCCGTTTCTCATTGCTCCGTATCACGATCGACGAGAGCGAGTACAATGCTTGCGGTCTTTGTTCATGCAAATGCAAGACAATATGTATCAATGGCAAGGAATATCGGGTAGATTACAGTCGTTGTGTGGCATGTATGGACTGCATTACACTTGCAAGCATGAGGCTATCGGATTGTCGATTGAGTTTGAAAAAAGGCTTGAAGGACAGACGACAGAGAATGCCGCGCAAAGAACCGGAAGCAAGCAGATAGATACCGCTGCTCGCCACAATTTCCTGATGACAACGGCTCTAGTTACTGCTACGACCACACTGAGAGCGCAAGAGAAAAAAGTAGACGGCGGACTGGCTGTCATCACCGACAAGAAAATATCCGACCGTGCCACCCCGATTGTTCCTCCCAAAGCACAGAGCCTGCGCAACATGGTAACGCATTGTACAACCTGCCAGCTCTGTGTATCGGTCTATCCCAACGATGTGCTGTGTCCCTCGACGGACCTGAAAACCTTGATGCAGTCGGCGGCTCCCTATAAACGAGGATATTGTCGCCCGGAATCCACGAAGTGTTCGAGGTCTACCCTGTGGGAGCCATCCTGAAAATCACGGCAGCAGACAAGGCGGTTACCCAGCTCGGTCATGCCATGTGAGTAAAAAAGAACTGTATCCCGCTGGCCAATGCCTTTGTTGTGAGTGCGCAACAGCCGCAGAATGCCTGCTGCAAATAGGAAAATTCGTAAAAAATTATAATATACTGAGTATCATACAGAAAGCAGTTAATTTGTCATCACTGAAATACAGCAATGTAAATACCTGTCTGGCAACCTTGTTGTTCGTCTTGGGGAACATCATTATACCGCAAATTTTTCATCTCACCCCTCAAGGTGAAATTACTAGCCTGTTTATTTATTTTTTCACTCTCGTTGAGGGGTATAGATACAGCTCGCGTGTGGGGGAGGCTGACTGTCACCGTCTCGCCTATCGTGAACTTAATTACTATTCAGGATGTACATGTCTGCCACGCTACCTGCCATATTATTGAAGTCAGCGTTGTTGGCGTTGACAGTTGGAATAACAGCACAGAGTAAAAAAAGCACTCCGCAGTACAAAGTGTTTGTCATTGTGGGATACTTTTTGTTTTCCAAATAATAACCTCCTTTCAAAATCTGTAAAAATGGTATTTTATACCGTAAAATGTGTATTTCATATTTTTAAGCTGTATTGTAATTTTGCATCACGAGTAAGGATATTTACATATAATTATATGTTGTTCAAAGTCTTGGTTATGAGGTATAATTCCCACAAAACGGTATCTTTATGATATGACTCGTTTTTTATTGTACATAAAATTGTTATTATATTTTTACATTATGATTATGAAAATTCTGTTAAAAAGAATATCAGCAATATCCATTATGCTGCTATTCAGTCAGATGATTCTATCACAGACCCAAAGTGTAAAAGGTATTGTGAAAGACACATCAGGTGAGCCGATTATTGGCGCAAACGTACTTGTAAAAGGTACAACTAATGGAGTGATTACGGATATTGAAGGTAACTACACGCTGGACAACGTGAATGACACAGACATATTGGTTTTCTCGTTTATCGGTTATATTACTCAGGAAATCAAAATTGGTAGTCAGCATATCTTCAATATCACAATGAAAGAAAATGCCCAGCGACTGGATGAGGTTGTGGTAATAGGTTACTTATAAGAAATACATCAATACATCACGCTGACACTTGTTTTTCATTTCAATATTACGCCCGTAGGATATGAGTTTAAGCCCCAATACATATCAATCATTGTATTGTATTGCATGGCACTTCACATCTAACCGAACTGATATAAACACATAGTATTAACCCTAAACAAAAAAACATGAAGCTTTTAAAGATTTATTTGAGACGGATGCCTGCCTTGCTTCTCATGCTAGCATTTAGCCTGAACGCATTGGCACAAGCCTCCGGCGTGAAAGGCACTGTGAAAGACACATCGGGAGAACCGGTAATCGGAGCAAACGTGTTGGTAAAAGGTACAACTAACGGAGTCATCACAGGCATTGACGGAAACTATGCGCTGAATGGCGTGGACGAGGGAAGCGTACTGGTCTTCTCGTTCATCGGCTATGTCAGCCAGGAGATTGCCTTCAAGGGACAGAAGGTCATCAACGTAACCCTTTCTGAAGACGCACAGGCGTTGGAAGAGGTTGTGGTAGTGGGTTATGGTACCATGAAGAAGAGCGACCTCACCGGCTCCATCAGCTCCGTGGGAGCGGAACGCATCGCTTCAGTAGGAAGCTCTTCGGTCATGGGAGCCTTGCAAGGTGCCTCTCCAGGTGTGGACATCACCACGAACTCCACCCGTCCCGGTGCCGGCTTCAGCATCCAGGTGCGCGGCCAGAATTCGTTGAACAGCGGCAATCCGCTCTACGTAGTGGACGGGGTGATTGTGGACGACATCGACTTCCTCAACCCGCAGGACATTGACAAGATTGACATCCTAAAAGACGCCTCTTCTACTGCCATCTACGGCTCGCGTGGTTCCAACGGTGTAGTCATCGTACAGACCAAGGGAGCCTCCACTGCCTCATCCCGCCTGACGGTGTCGTATGACGGCTATTACGGCTGGCGCAACATAACACGCATACCCGACTTCATGGACGGGCGTGAGTGGATGGACTTCCGCACCTCGCGCTACTACACCTGGGATGCCACCAACGAGACCTATACACTGACGGACAGCAACCGCAGCGGTGTGACCCAGAACTCGCGCATGGTGAACAGCTCGCTTTACAATCAGGACTATACTGACTGGCTGGACTTGGGAACCAAGGGCGGCTCGCAGCAGAACCACTTCGTCAGCATATCGGGCATGGGGCAGGACCTCTCTTACAACATCGGTGCCGGCATACAGTCGGAGGAGGGCAACTTCCTGGAAGAGGACATGAAGAAGTATGTATTCAAGGGGGCCATCACGCACAAAGCGAATAAATACTTCAGCACGGGCATGAACTTCAACATGTCCCACCAAATCATCAACAACGGATCGCAATACGGCTACCGCGACATCCTGCGCATGCCCGTGGTGCTGCGTGCCTATGATGACAATGGCGACCTGATACCGCAGCCGGGCATCCGCAACGTCATCGAAGGCGACGGCAACTTTACCTCATCCGCCAACCCGCTGATTGAAATTGAATCGGGCAACCAGGAAACACGCCGTTTCGACATCCTGGGAAGCGCATTCGTAGAGTTCCGGCCCATTGAGGGACTGAGCCTGAAGTCCACCTTCTCGCCGCGCTTCAACCGTACGCGCATCGGCTTCTATTATGAGGTCAACAGCAACCGCACCAATGATGTGGCACGCAACGACAGTCGCGAGAACTTCGACTGGACTTGGGACAATGTCATCAACTACAACAAGCTTTTCGCGCAGAAACACAACGTGAACCTGACATTCATTCACTCGGCATACAAAACACAGTACGAGTTCCTGCGAGTACAGTCGGAGGACTTCCCTTATGATGCCGGCTGGTACAACATGTTCGGTGGTACGGTGAACAACTCCGAGTCGGGCAGCGGCTATACGCAGACCTGCATGGTCTCCTTTGCCGCCCGTCTGAACTATGACTTTGCAGGCAAGTATATGTTCACCGGTACGGTGCGCTATGATGGCAGTTCCAAACTAGCGGACAAGTGGGCCGCGTTCCCCTCGCTGGCATTGGGTTGGAGACTTTCCGAAGAGGAGTTCATGAAGAAATACAACTGGATAAGCAACCTGAAGCTACGCCTTAGCTTCGGCTATTCGGGAAACAACAATGGCGTGAGTGCCTATGGAACCCTGGCACGCCCCAACATTGACAGCACGGTGTACTATGACTTCAACGGACAGCTGGTGAGCGGTTTCGGGGTAGGTGCTCCAGTCAACAGGGCACTGACGTGGGAAAAAACGCGCGAGTGGAACCTCGGTCTGGACTTCGGCTTCTTGAACAATCGCATCAACGGCAGCATTGATTTCTACGACAAGCTGTCCGACGGCTTGCTGATGGGCCACACGTTGGCCATGGAGTCCGGTGTGTCCGGTGATGACAACCAGATGATAGACAACATCGGTTCCGTCAACAACCGTGGTGTGGAAATCAGCCTGAACACGGTGAACGTGCAGACACGCAACTGGGAGTGGACCACCACCTTCACCTTTGCCCATAACAAGAATGCCATCCGCAGTCTGTATGGCCGCAAGGAGGATGTGGTGGGGGAATCCCGTTTCATCGGTAAGCCTATCAATGTCATCTACGACTATCTGGTGGACGGTGTCTACAGCTATGCACAGTGGGCAGCCATGACCCCTGAAACCCGTGTCAACATGGGGGCCGACCGACCGGGATATGCCCGTGCCATTGATACCAATGGCGATGGAGTGATGACCCCCGATGACCGCATTATCCTCGGCTCCTCCGACCCCGACTGGACGGGCAGCCTGACCTCCACGCTGCGTTTCAGGAACTTCGATTTCGCTTTTAGCATCTATACCCGCCAAGGCGTGTTTGTCAATGACCGTTTCCTACAAGAGTTCGGTCCTTCGGCCAACAGCCAGCGCGGACGCCCGAAAGTGAACATGGACTACTACTTCCCCGGCAATGTGGACCGTATAGACTGGAACAACTTCAACATCGATGCCGACGGGCAGCCGTGGGTGACGTGGACGAAGTCTGCCGAAAATTCCAATGCACGCTATCCCATCAACGGACTGACCGGCAACTTCTACGGCAACAACGGCAGCTACCAGGATGCCTCTTTCGTGAAGGTGCGCAACATTACCTTGGGTTATACGTTTGATAAGCAGCTCATCAGCAAGGTCGGTCTCTCGCATGCCCGCATCTACTTCAACGTGCTCAATCCATTCACGTTCACCCAATATGTAGGATGGGACCCTGAGTATGCCACCACTACGCTACAGAATGGCAACGGTCCCTCAACGGTGACTTATCAGATAGGCGTTAACTTGAAATTCTAAAAACAGAAGAAATATGAAAAAGATAATATATAGTTTACTCATTTCCTCCCTGCTGCTTTCGGGATGCGGTAACTTTCTGGAAGAGGAGGACAAGGCTGGAATTACCAACAGCGAACTCTATGCTACGGAAAGCGGCTACCAAACCCTGCGCGTGAATGCCTACAACAGCCTGCGCCTCATTTACGATGAAAGTCCCATGGCGCTGCTGGCAGGCACCGACCTCTACCAAATGCCCCGTGGCGTTGTGAACAACGGCATATACGACTATGTCACTCTGTATGACACGAACGAGGACATCGAGACTTTCTACCGCGAATGTTACCAAGTACTGCAAGCTGTCAACACAGCGGAATATTACCTGCCCGGTGCCGCCATCAGCTATACCGACCGTGGACTCTACCAAGCGGAATACGATTTCCTGAAAGGCTTCGTGCACTTCCTCTTGCTAGAGCAGTTCGGCGGCATTGTCATCAACGACACCTACACGCAGTCGCCCGTGACAAGCATGCCCCGCAGTTCACGGGAAGAATCCTATGAGTACATCATCCGCAAACTGACCGCCGCGCTTGCCTCGTCTGACCTGCCTCAGACGGCACAAGACGGTCATATCTGCAAGGATATGGTGAACCACTATCTGTCCAAAGTCTATCTGACACGCGGATGGGACACCGACAACCAGGCAGACTTCGCCCTTGCCAAGCAATATGCGTCAGCCGTCATCAGTGCACGTGGTGCCCTGCGCTACTCCATGGAAGATCTGTGGAAACCGACGAACGAGAACAACGAAGAGGTTATCTTCGCCATCCAGTACAGCAGCCAGTCCATCGCCTCTCCCACCGAAGGCAACAACCAAGAGGCACTTTTCGGTCCTTACATGGGAGGCACAGAGGCCGGTCACAAGTACATGGCTACCGAACTCTATCCTTCCTGGTCGCTTCACTCTTGGTTCGATGCCAACGATGCACGCTATGAGGCTACCTTTATGCTGACCATTTGGGAACACTATTACGACTATTACCAAGGTCGCAACGTGCCGGGCACCAACCTTATCACTACCATCTATCCCCGTGTATGGAATCCGAATCAAGCTCAGGAGATGTTTGAGGAATATTGCCGGTTGACTCGGACGGACAACCCAGAGAGCGGTGTGTTCAACGATGTGACCCTTACCAATGAAGATGGCTCGTTGGTAAACGGAGCATTGGACTTCATCCAGAAATGGTGTCCGCAGTATGCCGATGTCGTTCCCCGCAACGCCACCTCCGTCACCAGCAACGGGACACGCAACATCATGCGCATCTACCCTTTCATATCCAACTTCTCTGATCCGCAAACTAATGAAAGCTACTGGCGCAGCGGTTACAACACCGACTTCTGTCAGCCACCCATTAAGAAGTTCGACCTGGGCGAGCTGGTACAGTTCGACCCACGTCAAAGCTACCGCGACATCGTGCTTGCCACGCTTTCCGAGACCATGTTGCTCTATGCCGAAGCCTGCATCGGCGAAGAAAACTATCAGGAGGCCGAAACCTACATCAACCAAGTGCTGGCACGCCCAGGCAACTCGAAAAACGGCATACCGCTTACCGTCAGTCTGCCGACCAACCGTGAAGAGGCACTGGAAGTGTATCTGAAAGAATCCGGAAAAGAACTGGCCGGACAATACTGCGGACGATGGCCCGAATTGCGTCGTACTGGCATGTTGAAACAGATGTTCTATAAGTATAACTACGATTATCTGACCGGCAATCTGGGAGCAGACCCCATCGGTGACAAACTCTACCGCCCCATTCCGCAAGCAGCCATTGAAACCAACGACGCGCTAAGCGATGAGGACCAGAATCCTGGATATTAGAGTTTATGGTGATTGACTTCTTGACGAATACGCATACGCACGTACAAAAAACTAATCTACAAGAAGTCGATTGATTGAGGTGAGTGTGTCGCAACTTTGGAGTTCTGCACACTCACATTGTTTAAATGAACTACCGATTAGGTAATGCTGTGAAATTTGTATAGGAAACGAAGTTTTGCATTTAAGCCAAAGCCGCAATCCCTGTATCTTTACCATATCCTGTGCGACAAGAAGTCGTATAAGTAATTGTTAGCACTGCGTCTAAACCTATTGTTCCGTCAATAGCCTATAAAGAGGCGTGCTTTACTAGTAATGGTTTGGTGCGAAGCCCTCTTGACAATGCTGTCCTTTACAGAAATATCCAATGTATAGGCTGTTAGGCTCCTGACTTCGTCGCTCCGGATGTACTAGAATTTCTATATCCTTATTATCAGTGATATACGATTTTAAAATGGCTATTTAGGGTGACGCAAGCACAAAAATGCTATATTTGTGCTATGTTCATCCGC
>ENA-OPSY01001966-OPSY01001966.1-human-gut-metagenome-genome-assembly--contig:-NODE-1966-length-10775-cov-2.124907_pt1 | contig 10775 bp, 9 predicted proteins | sample MGYA00241464_ERZ501920 | MGnify/ENA primary metagenome ERZ501920 (study PRJEB25962, sample SAMEA2042396) | human gut metagenome | biome: human gut; feature: human-associated habitat; material: faeces...
AGAGCTTAAAAATAATCCTTCAATATAATTACGCTTATAAAACTCTATAACAAGCCTGCATAATTCATCAGGTGTAAATGTAGCCCGCGGCACATCATTAGAGCATCGGTTCATGCAGTATTTGCAATCATACACACAATGATTAGTCATTAAAACCTTTAGAAGCGAAATGCACCTGCCATCAGCACCAAAGCTATGACATACACCGCATGCCACGCTGTTCCCAAGGAAGCCTTTCTTTCCCTTCCTGTCTACTCCACTTGATGTACATGCAACATCATACTTGGCAGCATCTGCCAGAATTTCTAATTTCTCCATAGTTGTAAGATCTGAATGTAATTCGAACATATGTTTATTATAGAAACATATGTTCGGTATGTCAAGCATTTTAATCAAAAAAAATAGAGCCATACCTTATCAGTATGGCTCCGTCTTTTTCAGAACAAATGCATCAACTATTTTCTTTACTGTGGCAATTTCTTCCGAACTGCACATCTTCAATTCATCAATTATATCTATACTTGCTCTATTTCCACGCATATTTCCTAACATCAGATAATCTGGCGTTACATTAAGATAATTACATATATCTACAAACAAAGTTATGCTGCAATTGGTTCTTCCACCTTCAATATTAGAAAGATATGTCTGCGACACACCCAGCTCTTTAGCCATTTCCGTCTGTTTTATACGCATTTCCTTTCTTCTCTGCTTAAGTCTGGGTCCAATATTTATAATTCGTTCTTTCATAACTTCCTCACACGAACTCTTTCAAATTATTGATAAAATTCATTATTATTTCCTGATCTTTCTGAGACATGCTGTCAAATATATAATCAAGAAGCCGGCCTCTGACATCATACAGATTTAAATACATAGATGGGACATAACCATACAAATCGTAAAGTCTTATAAGAACCATTGCATCCGGAAGTTCCTTATTATTCTCAATTTTGCTGTATTTAAATCTTGATATTCCCAGATTATCTGATATAACCTGTTGGTCAGTTATACCATTGACATCTCTAATACATTTTAACATAGAATCCTTAGTTGAATCCTTGTCAATAGATTTAAGCAGTCTGATATACTTTACAGTATCATCTGAAAAATCAGCTATCTTCTTCTCACACATATAAAGAATATGCTCACTCACAACGCCTCTTACATATTCCTTCTTTGATTCTTCACCAAATGTCTCTATTTCTGAAGAAATCACATACCTGCATGGCTTTTCATCGACATCAACTAACATCTTGTCAATATCCGCCCCTGAATCAGAAAATTTTCTGAGGTCAATGCCTGACACCATGCTCCTTCCCGCTTCCCTGTTAGAATACTCTGGTGTAGTCATGCCAACCCGCACAGCCATTTTCGCCTGATCGTAGTCCATTAATTTTCTATATATGCTCATTCTTTTGCAAAATGCTTTGTAACGATCTGTATACTCCATAGCAACCCCTGTACATTAGTATGATTACTATTAAATTTTAGTATACGCACATTCCGCACATATATAGCGTTTGTTGCGAATTAGATTAGTGCAAATGTTTATGTGCAATTAATGATAACATCTTGATTTTATCATATCGGAATAAATTTCTTAGTGTATAGAATAATATTTGTGACAGATAATAAAAATGTTGCATAATATCGCAAAAATACATTTAAGACATTCAAAAGTACAGTTGAGACATAAGCCATTTAAAAATATTTTATATCAAATATAATTAGTAATATCTTAATGAAGGAGGAAAATGTTATGAAGAAAACAATTAAGTCTGCATTAAGCAAAGGCGTTTCTGCCATGCTTAACCGCACTTTAACTTCTGGTGCTAATGCTTCATCAAGCTTTTATTTAAATCAGCCTGTTGAGCCAGCATCATTAAAGAAGTTTAAGAAAACAAGATAATGGTAGAGAAACTTTCTCGCCACATAGCTTTATGGCTTATAAAATCAGGTATACTTGAGAATGATGACATTGATTTATACATATACGCAATACAATATTTATTATTGATTATTAATCCGACAATTATTTTCACAGCGTATTGTATAGCCACTCATAATATAACGATTGGACTAATAGAAATATTTTCGTTTTTGCTCATAAGAAAATATTGTGGTGGTTATCATTGCCAGTCTTCTGCGGCATGCCTGATTTTTTCTGCCATAATACTTATTGTGATGGCATGGCTTTCTTCTTTCATTAAGCCATCATTATACATGTTTATTGCACTTATAATTGCTGATATGGAATTAATCATTAAAGGACCAGTAATATCTATTAATCACTCAGTATCAGACTCAGAGAAAAAATATTATCACCATTGCCTTGTAGGTATTCTGGCGGTTTTTAACATCATTATTCTCGCAGCTACTGTCTTACACCTATATAGAACAGCAAGCTGCATATCAATTGTAATTATTTTCTGCTTTATTTCACATATTGCATGCATGACAGAAAAAAACAGGAAGCTGTACTATTAATTCACACATACAGCTTCCTGTTTTCTATATCATAAGCATTATTGATATTGTAAATTCATTTTCATCAAACTGTTCAATGTGGCTTCCATGATATTTATTGACAATCTTATCTATGCTCTTCATTCCATATCCATGTTTTCTGTCAGAATCCTTCTTAATTGAAATGAAATTTCCTCCTATTATTTTAGGTGGAACAGCACATGAATTTACGCATTTGATAAATGTTGTCTCATGCTTTCTCTTAACAACCAGTTCAATATATTTTTCATTAATTTCCTCACATTGCTTCGCAGCTTCATATGCATTCGATAATATATTGCCAAACAATGCCACTATATCTGTGGCAACTATGTCATCAATTGTTCCTGGTCGTATATCCACAACAAATTCTATATTTTCTGTATAACATTTGCTGCTATATTCGCTTATAAGACCGTTTAGTACATTATTATTAGAAAATGTAGTTCTCTTCTTAATATTATACTGTTCCATAATTGAAGTAATATAATCCTTCAAATCACTATTAGTTTCCATACCCAGCATTGTATTAAGATGATTATTCATATCGTGTCTTAATATTTCAAGACTTTCGTTCTTCTCATTCTCAAGCTTATAATATCTTGCATCTGCCTTTTCCTGTTCAAGTTGAATTTTAATGCGTTCATTTTCTGCTTTTCTTTCATTAATTCTTATACTCACCCACAACACTAGTATATCCGATGATACAAGAATAATAGAACTTGCAACCGCCCATACTGTTTCTCTCGTATTTACATTACTCTCAACACCAATGATATAATATGTAATAAAAACTGTCAAAGAAGCAATAAGCGTAACCATCAGTAATAACATTGATAAATCTCCGTTATCTGACACACTGCTTTTATTCTTCATCATAACCATAATCTGAATTAATATAAAATATAGTATTTTACACAGACACAAAACCATGACAATTATCATGGTATTTTTTAGTTCCACATATTTAATTCTCATTATGAATTGTAATACATAAAATATCATTTGTTCTGAAAGAGCCATAATTGCTATGTAAATAACCCCCCAGAACACAGCCGCTCTCTTATTAACATTATAAAGAATATAAATCAATAATATATATGTAAGCAGATTGACCACCGTTACAAAATATATATTCCCCGTCAGAAACACGACAAACATCACAGCATGTCCTGCCATGATAACAAAGCCGGTCACCCACTGTTTATATCTATGTTCATACATCTGCGACATACTCATCCACAATATTATAGCTTCTATAATATGTGCAAATGCATAACTGATTATAATTTCCATATCCACCTACTCCTGCCCTGCCAGATACAGAAGCATTTTCTGCTTGAATGCAGTTCTTTTTTCTCTTGATAAATCTATTGGTTCTTCGATGCCCTTAAGCTCAATATACTTATCAGTAAATCGCTCAACTCTGTCTATATTAACAATGAAGGATTTATTGACAAGAAAAAATTTATCCTCATCAAGAACACTCTGCCAATAAGAAAGACTTTTGAGACTTATGTACGACTGCGTATCTGTTTTGATATATCTTTTTCTAACAAGTGACTCTATGCATATAATCGAATCCTGTTCAATAATTACATTATCACCCTTATATTCAATATTGATTTTCTTGCTCTGACTCTTGCTGCATAATAATAATGCCTTATGTAAACCGCGCATAATCACAGGTCTTTCCAGTGGTTTATTAATATACCTGAAAACTCCCTCATCCATTGCATCATCAAGATAACCCATATACGAAGTTATTATGAATAACACAATATTCTTGTTATTATTTCTTAAATATTTGCCAGCTTCAATTCCATTAATTCCGTCCATCTCAACATCAAGAAATGCAATGTCAATCTTTTCATTATTCTTAGCTGCTTCATCTCCACTGTTATATTCATAAACCTTATAATCCGTTATCTTATGATCAGCAAAGAATTCATCCACATATTTTCTTATCATATCAATATAAAGCTTATCATCATCACATATTAATATATTCATGCATTATCCTCTTCACTTAACTAATTAATAATTTTATTATATCAAAATGTTTAAAAAAACGACAGAAATTTCTTCCTGCCGTTTCTCTTAACATATATATTATCAATCTAAGAAGCCTGCTCAAACTGCGAATTATAAAGGTCAGCATAGAAACCGTTTCTTGCAAGAAGCTCATCATGAGTTCCCTGCTCAACGATATCACCATCCTTCATAACAAGTATCACATCAGCATCTTTGATGGTTGAAAGTCTGTGTGCAATAACAAAGCTTGTTCTGCCCTTCATCAGATTATCCATAGCCTTCTGGATTCTCTCCTCTGTTCTTGTATCAACAGAAGATGTTGCTTCATCAAGAATAAGGATTGGATTATCTGCAAGGATTGCTCTTGCAATTGTAAGAAGCTGCTTCTGTCCCTGTGAAACATTGCTTGCGTCCTCGTTAAGCTCACAGTCATAACCACCCGGAAGTGTCTCAATAAAGTGATGTGCATTAGCTGCCTTGGCTGCTGCAATAACTTCCTCATCAGTTGCATCAAGCTTTCCGTATCTGATATTCTCCATAATTGTACCCTTATAGAGCCATGTATCCTGAAGAACCATTCCAAATGCGTCTCTTAATTCTCTTCTGTTGAAATCCTTAACATTATGTCCATCAACAAGAATAGCTCCATCATTAACATCATAGAATCTCATAAGCAGTTTAACAATAGTGGTCTTACCTGCACCTGTCGGTCCAACGATAGCAACCTTCTGTCCAGGCTTAACATTTACACTGAAATTCTTGATGATAGTCTGGTTCTCATTGTATCCGAATCTTACATGCTCGAAATCAACCTCGCCCTTAATTCCTTCTGTAGAAACAGGATTCTTAACAGTCTGGTCTTCCTCTTCTTCCTCAAGAAATTCGAAAACTCTTTCTGCTGCTGCCATCATTGACTGCATCATATTAGTAACCTGGGCAATCTGTGCTATAGGCTGTGTAAAGTTCTTAACATATGTTATAAATGCCTGAATATCACCGATTGTAATAGTTCCGTTAATTGCAAGGAAAGCACCTGAAATAGCTACTCCGACATATCCTAAGTTACCAACAAAAGTCATAATAGGTTGCATCATACCTGACAAGAACTGTGATTTCCAAGCTGAATTATACAAAACATTATTTGTCTTCTTAAATTCATTTATTACATCTTGCTCTTTTCCAAAAGCTTTAACTACTAAATGACCGCCATAATTCTCTTCAACCTGACCGTTAATGTGACCTAAATACTCCTGCTGTGTTTTAAAGTATTTCTGTGAATGCTTCATTATAAAGCTTATAAAAATCATACTAACAGGAAGTATTAATAATGTTATTAAAGTCATAAGCGGACTAATTGTTAACATCATTATTACTACACCAATCATAGTTGTTAATGAAGTAATAAGCTGTGTTACACTTTGGTTTAAACCATTACCCAATGTGTCAACATCGTTTGTAATTCTTGAAAGTACTTCACCATATGTTCTGCTTTCAAAATATTTCATTGGCATACGATTGATTTTTTCAACAATTTCACGACGAAGTCTGTAACATAACTTCTGTGTAATTGTTGACATTGTAAAGCCCTGAACTAAGTTAAATAATGAGCTTATTCCATAAAGAACCAATACTATAATAAGTATTCTTCCAATATAACCAAAATCAATACTGCCTGTTCCGGAAATCTTGGACATTAAACCTTCTGCTAATTTGGTTGTAGCTTTTCCCAAAATCTTAGGGCTTACAATTGCAAATGTGGCACTTGCTATGGCACATATCATAACAGCAATAATGCCTATTCTGTATTTTCCGGCATATTTAATAAGCTTCTTTAATGTCCCCTTAAAGTCTTTTGCTTTCTCTCCCGGTTTACGATTCATTCTTGGCATGGCTTAGTCCTCCTTTCCTTCAATACTTGCTGCAAACTCTGCTTCTGAAAGCTGAGATTTTGCAATCTGCATATATGTTTCACAAGTTTTTACAAGTTCCTTATGTGTACCCTTTCCTACAAGCTTTCCTTCATCCAAAACAAGAATCTGGTCTGCGTGAAGAATTGTGCTTACACGCTGTGCAACAATAAATACTGTTGCATCTTTAGTCTTTGGTTTAAGTGCTTTTCTAAGCTGTGTATCTGTCTTAAAATCAAGTGCAGAAAAACTGTCATCAAAAATATAAATCTTTGGATTTCTTGCTATTGCTCTTGCAATTGAAAGACGCTGTTTCTGCCCACCTGATACGTTTGTACCACCTTGTGCAATTGCACTTTCAAATTTGTCAGGTTTGTCTTCAATAAATTCTGTAGCTTGAGCAATCTGTGCTGCTTCCTTAATTCCTGCTTCATCTATTCCCGGTGCACCATATGAAATATTGGAATTAATATCACCTGAGAATAAAATACCTGTCTGTGGAACATATCCAATCTGTGAACGCAATGTTTCAATTGATATATCTCTAATATCCACACCGTCCAAAGTAATCTTTCCATTAGTTACATCGAAAAATCTTGGAATTAATTTTGCAAGAGTAGATTTACCACTTCCGGTACTACCGATAATTGCAACTGTCTGTCCCGGCTTTGCCTCAAAATCAATATCTTCCAAAACATTTTCTTCGCCGTCTGCATATTTAAAATCAACGTGGTCAAACTTAACAACTGCATTATTTGTTTTTTCTGTTAATGCATTGTGGCTGTCTTTTATGGTAATTTCTGTTTTTAATACTTCATCAATTCTGTTAGCTGCAACTGCTGCTCTTGGAAGCATAATTGAAACCATTGTAAGCATTAAGAATCCCATGATAATCATCATTGAATATGTGATAAATGCTGTCATTGTTCCGACTTCCATAACACCCTGGTCAATCTTCTTTGCCGCAACCCAGATAATAAGAACTGAAACGCCGTTCATTACAAACATAAGTGCCGGCATCATAAATGACATGGCTCTGTTTGTAAAAAGCATTACTCTTGTAAGATTGCCGTTGGCTTCTTCAAATCTTTCTTCTTCTTTCTTTTCTCTACTGAAAGCTCTGATAACTGAAAGACCTGTTAAAATCTCTCTTGAAATAAGGTTAACCTTGTCAACTAATTTTTGCATCATATTAAACTTAGGCATTGCGACAACCATAAGCACTCCTATGATACATACAACAACTGCCACTGCAAGAACAATTGTCCATTCCATCCCTGAACTGTAATTAACTACGTTAATGATTCCGCCAATTGCAAGAATAGGTGCATAAAGTACCATTCTAAGAAGCATAACCGAAACCATCTGTATCTGCTGCACGTCGTTTGTACTTCTTGTAATTAGAGACGCTGTTGAGAACTTATCAAGTTCCGCGTTGGAGAAACTCATAACTTTTGTAAAGATTTTCTCTCTTAAATCTCTACCAACTCCTGCTGCTGTTTTTGATGCAAAGAAACCAACAAGAATTGCCGCGATTACCATAAGCAAAGTCATTGAAATCATCTTTGCCCCTGTTTTAAACATATAGTCTGTCTGCAACTTATCAAGGTCCTTACCACAGGCTTTATATTCACTCTTTGCAAAACTCTTAGCATATGAACTAATAGTTGAATCTCCAAGACTTGAAAGTTTCTTTTCAAAAACCTTTCTTAAATCATACATTAATGTTGGACTTTGTGGATCAACACCAAATTCCTGTAGCTTCTTAGCCATTTCCTGCTGTTGCTCAGGAGTCATCTGCTGTGCATTACCACTCATATTTTTAAACTGTGAATCCTGCTGTGATGACATCATGTAATATACTGCAATAACATTGCCAAATTCACTGTCTAATTCTTCCATATTATCTTTGTCTGTGTTCTTAAGCTTATAGGCTTTGTCAGACTTGCTAAACTCATAAGCATTATCCCAGTCTTTTGTCTCCTGTTCATTCAAAAACAGCTTCAAACTATTGTAACTGTTCTCTGTTATAAACTCAGGCATCTGATGTTCAACACCGCCATTAACAATACCAACATCAATAATGTTAGATGTATAGTCCGGCAATGATAAGTCACAATACGCCTGAACAACAAGTAATGCCAATATTAAAATTACAAAGTACCAGTATTTCTTTAAATTTTCAAAAATATGTTTCATTACTGTTTTCCTTTCATATCATTATTTTCCTTCATTATAGTTCGAGTTTTTTCTAATATTCTTAAAAGATTTTCAGTGTCCTCCTCTCCAAGTCTTTCCAAATAAGCCACTACGCCTTTAAGCATTCTCTCTCTTCTACCCTTTACTGCATCCCAGCCTATGTCTGTTAATACAATATTCACCTTTCTTCTGTCCCCTTCAAGGCTAATTCTTTGAATATAGCCTTTCTTCTCAACTGCTTTAAGAAAAGCTGCTACTCTTGCAGTACTTACATGCGCACTCTTAGCAATCTCATTAGGCATTAACCCATTGTCACTATGTGCTAAGCATTCCAACATAATGGCTTCTCCCCTTGCCATCTTATGAAGGTTATCGCTCATCTTAGACTGCTTCGCCATCATATTAAAGTTTAATAACTCCTTTGCTTTCTCTTCATAATATTTCTTTTTATCATCCATTAGAATATAAATTGCTCCTTTACTCTTTTGTTGTTCAAAGAATACAGAGTTCGCTTGCGAACTCTCCCGCGAGGCGCGGTTTCGTAAGAAAATCTACCTTTCCGCGCCTCTGCGATTCTTCGGAGAATTTTTGATTAATAGTGATTCTGAAAGAATTACTCATTAATCAAAAAATCGCTAACACTATTAATAATTAACGGTGTTAGCGATTATAATACTAATATTATGATATGTCAATAGCTTGGTGTAAAATAAAATGTGATGGTTGCGAATGGACAAATTTATTCTTGTACTAACACAGCCGAAAATCGTTGTGGTAAAGCGTGAACGTGGGAGCTTGGACTTGTCCCAAACAATTATTATCAATTATTTACGGATATTACAGCGTTTTTTGTTCAGAACTTCGTAATGGATAAGAATTACGTGTGATATTATGTTTTTGATATATGACACGTAATTTTTAGGAAAATATAAGCATTATAATAAGTAATTACTTGTCATTTGACATTTTTTTCATCTGACACGTAATTCCCAGTCAAATTATACTGAAAAATTTAAAAATTACTTGTTATATAAAGTTTTTTCTCTGTGACACGTAATCCCCAATTAAATTGCATAAAACCCAAGAGATTTTACTTGTCATATAAAAAATTTTCTCTGTGACACGTAATCCCTATTTTCAAACAGCTTTTAAACTTTGTTTTTCCAAAATCTATTTTATGCATAAAGAAAGGCTCCCGCAGGAGCCTTTCAGACTACGGACTTCACAAGTTTCCGTTTTCATCTAGAAGATATATAGCAAAGACATTTCCAAGTTGCAGAGGATAACTTTCCTTGATGATGCCATCAAATACAATACGAATATGGTCACCGGCATTCAAATCAGGGAGCTCACCACTTTCTACCCTATTTGTTGTTACAGAGAATTCTTCATCAACAGGAATACCACTATCAAAGGATTCTGAACATTTTACCTTAATTGATTTTTTCTTTACTTCAAGAACAGTTGCATCAAAATATACTTGTTCTTTTTCCTGTAATTTCTCAGAGGTATCTTGTTTACTATTGAAAGTGACAAATTCATCCCACAATTTATCGAAATTAACAAACTCATAATACTTTTCATCAACACCGAAATAATGTCCCGGACAGAGTGTAACGACGTCTTTTCCTTGGAAATAAAGCTTATAGTAAGTAACTGCTCCACTTGATAATGCTTGATTTTTATCAACTTCATCACCAAGCTCAACTTGATTTAGCAAATGGACGAACTCCTTCTTTTCCTGATCAGACAATGTATAGGAAAAATTTCCATCTTTCCCACCTGTTGTGCCAGAAAGTTCGATTTTATCAATTTCAGACACATCTATAGTTCCAAACTCAATAGCAGAATTGGTGGTATTCTTTTGACAGCCGGACAATAGCGTTACCGTAATCAGTATGAATGATAGGATCATTTTTGAAACTGTTTTTTTACATTCTGTGTTAAACATTTTTCTCCCCTCCTGCTAGTGTACTGCCTCATTGTTCGCTATTTTATCAAGTTTGGCAAAGTATTTTTACCATTTTTCTTTGAATCAATTATAACATGAACAAGTTTGCTTTTCACTTGTTATATGATAAATAAACGAAAAAATGCATGAGTATGATTTTTCGTTTCATACTCATG
>ENA-OPSY01001971-OPSY01001971.1-human-gut-metagenome-genome-assembly--contig:-NODE-1971-length-10747-cov-2.963431_pt1 | contig 10747 bp, 9 predicted proteins | sample MGYA00241464_ERZ501920 | MGnify/ENA primary metagenome ERZ501920 (study PRJEB25962, sample SAMEA2042396) | human gut metagenome | biome: human gut; feature: human-associated habitat; material: faeces...
TAACGCTCCAAAACCGACATCTGCCGCAAGGATAAGACTTTGCGCCAGCAGGGCAAACAGGAGCGAAGCGTCAGGCCCCGAAAACGCGACGGTCTGCCAAGGGCTCCCCTACTAGGGGAGCTGCCGAGCGTCAGCGACGGCTGAGAGGTTTAACCTTCAGCACCCTCTCCCCTTGCAGATGCGTTGGCTCTCCCTTCGGGAGAGCTGTCGAGCGCAGCGAGACTGAGAGGGCACGCCATCAAACCCCAACGAACCCCCTTCGGTACACACCATACCGGAGGGGGTTCTCGTTATACTCATTTCTATCGTTGCATTCGTTGCAATCGTTGCAGAGAATGCGGTTTTATCAACGATAGCAACGATATCAACGATAATTATGTCTTAACGACAGTTGTGTAGAATCCATAACAGGCACAGTATTATCAATCCGATTCATCTTAAAGCAGTATCGTTTTCCGCCTGTTCCATTCTGTTTATCCCAGCACTTGATTGCATCTCTTTCCCAGAGCATTGGTTGCAGCTCTTTGATTCGTCCTGCCAATGCTCGTGTGCTGGAAGCAAGCTCTTCGTTTGTATAACGCGCTCCCATCTGCATCAATGCTTGCGCATTGCCGCTCCACGTTCCATCCCCCTGCTGCAAGAGCACCCGCAGGGTCTTGACGATGGGCTCTGCCTCATACTCGGCCACCCGGCGCTGCGCGGCCAGCTGGGCCGCCGTGCCCTGCATGACCCAGCGGCAGCGGGCCTTATCGAAGCGGATGACCCGCTCGCACTGCTCAATGTCGCGGCCGGTGAGCAGAAAGCCTGCTTCATCGTCCATCCGGCTCTGCTTGTCCAGCACGATGGTGAAATCCGCCGCGCCCAGGATGCCGGTGGAACCGTTGATGTTGTCGAAGCTGTCCTCGGGGTTCTTGCTCTTGCGAGTGTGGTGCACCAGCAGCACGCAGATGCCCCGGCTGTCGGCAAAGGCCTTCAGCCTGCCCATGTAGTCGTAGTCGGCATCGTAGGCATTTTCAAAGGGCTTTGCCTTGGGCTTGATCTTGGATAAGGTATCGATGCAGACCAGATGGATGTCCGGGTTGGCATCCAGATACTCCCCCAGCGTTTCCAGCAGGCCCTCGCCCAGCCGCTGGGCCTGAAACATAACGTGCATGTTGGCCGGGGCGGGCCTTCCCTCCAGCAAGCGGCGCAGGCGGGTCTGCATCCGGCTCTTGCCGTCCTCCAGGGCGAGGTAGAGCGTGCCGTGCTGCCGGGTGGGGAACCCCAGGAACGGCTCCCCCTGTGCCACGGCAAGGCAGAGGTCCAGCACCATCCAGCTCTTGCCCAGCTTGGGCTTTGCCACCAGCACCCCCATGCCCATGGGCAGCAGGCCCTCCACCACATGGCGGATGGGCGGCAGCACCATCTCAGACAGCTCCCGGGCCGACCACGCCTGCACCCCGGCAGTCTTTGCGGTCTCCGGCTCCGGGGCAGCCTGCTGCGGGGCGGCCTCCGGGTCGGTCAGGCTGTTGATGTAATCGGCGTAGTCCTCGCCGATGCGGGCCGCGAACGCCTCCTTTCCGATCTGCTCGTACTCGTCGGCCACACGGTCCTGCCAGCGCCGGAGCTTGAGCTCCAGTCCGTTCCAGAGCCGCAGTTCCCGGGCCCGCTCCTGCACCAGATGATACCGCTGGTTCTGGTCCGCAGGCAGGCCCCGGAAGGTAAACCAGAAGGTCAGCCGGGAAAAGAGCTTTTCCTCGGTGTCGGCCTTGTCCAGCCACCGCAGGAAATCGTTCTCGTCCGCCGGGCTGAACTGCTTTGCCTCCCGCCAGTTCCCCACTGCTTCCTTCATTTCGTTCATGGAAACACCTCTTTCTTTTGCATTACACAGCGTTGTTTCGTTACCCAAAGTGTAACACCTTTTGGTTGTGCCGTCAACGAGTATGTTCCGGCGATTTTTCCCGCGAAAAATGCGAAAAAAGAGGGAGAAAATAAGAAAAGCCCCCCGCTCATCAGAGCGAAGGGCCGGAAAGCTTTCCTTTTACCCTGCGTGCAGGGCATCATTTTTTGCCAGCAGGTAAACGCAGTACTGATTCATGCTGATGCCCTCCCGCTGGGAGTGCTCCGCCAGAGCGCGGTGCAGGCTGCGGGGCAGGCGGAGCTTGAACTGCCCGGAGTAATCCTCCAGACTGTCCGGCATCGGAATGGATACGCCCTCTTCCAGTGCGGCCTCCAGCCAGACCCTCTTAGCATCCCGAGCATTCTCCACAGCGCTTTCAATGGTCTCGCCGCAGGTCAGGCACCCCGGCAGATCGGGATAGGAGACAACATAGCCGCCCTCTTCCCTGTCCTCTACAATCTCCATCCGATACGGAAGAGCCAGATATTCATTCAGCGTTTTCATCGTTTTTCGCCTCACTCTCTACGATCTGACGCACCATTTCCACATATACTTTCTTGATCGGTTCGTGCTTGGGTATCGTAATAGGCATACAGCCTGCTTTGCGGAAGGTATAGTGGCTGCTCCCGCTCCGGGGGGCAGTCATCTCATAGCCATAGCTTTCCAACACCTTGCGCAGCTCATCAAACCGCAGGTCTTTGGAAAGCGCACAAATGCGTGCCAGCAGCTTATCCCATTGAGACATCTTTTATTCCCTCGTCTTTGTGGTGTCGTATGTGGTGTCATATTCATTATATGCTGGCTTATGAAAAAAGTCAAGCGGACCGCTTGAAAGTCCCCCTTATCGGACCCCGCATCTGGTATACTCCTCTTGTCGAACAAAACAGGAGCGGCCCGGAGGCGGGCTGCAGGAACAGGAGGGAACACCATGAGTGAGTACGAGATCCGATCTGTAGGCGGCCATGTGGAGGTTTATACCCGGGGCGGGGTGTTCCTCTTCTCGGCGGACACGGTGCGGGAGGCCATGGAGGAGCTGGATGAGGCCGCATGACACATTCCCGGCAGTTCCCGGAAACATGTCAGGAGCGCGCGGGAAAAGTTCAAATGTAAAATACATGTAAAATATAAGAAAAGAACAGTTGACAAAAGGACAAAACTGCGCGGAAATGCAGTAAAAATGCAAAAAACATGTAAAATAACGCTTGTTGTCCGGGGGAGTTCAATGCTATAATAAAAAGGACGGCGTTCAGGGCAGGAAGCCCCGGGCGGCCGTCCTTGGTTTGTTTTAAGAGCAAAAGGAAGTTTTTAGGAGTATCGAGATGGATATCACACACATCACCTCATTGTTGGGCGGTATTGCGCTGTTCCTCTATGGTATGTCGATCATGGGTGCCGGCCTGGAAAAGCTGGCGGGCGGCAAGATGCAGGGCGTGCTGCAGAAGCTGACCTCCTCCACCATCAAGGGTGTCATTTTCGGCACCCTCATCACCGGCGTGATCCAGTCCTCCGCGGGCACAGTCGTCATCTGTGTCGGCCTTGTCAACTCTGGCATTATGACCCTGACGCAGTCGGTGGGTGTCATCATGGGTGCAAACATTGGTACCACGGTCACCGGTCAGCTCATCCGCATGGCGGATATCTCGGGTGAAAGCCTTCTGCTGACCCTCATCCAGCCCAAGACGTTTGCGCCGGTGGTGGCGTTTATCGGCTGCATTTTTTATGTATTTATCCGCAACGCGAAGAAAAAGAACATCGGCCAGATCATGCTGGGCTTCGGCATCCTGTTCACCGGCATGAGCCTGATGGACACCGGTGTGTCTCCCCTGCGTGAGAGCGCAGCGTTCCAGGAGCTGTTCGTCACCATGACCAACCCCATCCTCGGCGTTCTCGTGGGCGTGGTGGTCACGGTCATCATCCAGTCCTCTTCGGCCTCTGTGGGTATCCTGCAGGCGCTGTCCAGCACCGGCCTCGTCACCTTCAGTTCGGCCATTCCCATCGTGCTGGGTGCCCACATCGGCACCGCGTTCACCCCGCTTCTGACCATCGGCGGCTCTTCCAAGGACGGCAAGCGCGCCGCCCTCATCCACCTGTACTTCAACATTATCGGCAGCGTCATCCTGCTGGCACTGGTCTATGCAGTCCAGTTCACCATCGGCATCCCCATGTGGGGCGATGTGATGAATAAGAGCAGCATTGCAAACATCCACACCATGACCAGCGTCATTGCGATGCTGTTCTTCCTGCCCTGCAGCGGCGTGCTGTCCAGGCTGGCCATGATGACCGTGCCGAACAGCGCGGAGGAGGCGCAGGAGCTGAGTATGCCTGTGCTGGATGAGCGTCTGTTCAAGAGCCCGGCTGTGGCTCTGCAGCAGGCTAAGAACGCGGTGGTCAAGATGTCCCGCCGCGCAGCCCGCAACGTCGGCCTCGCCACCCCGCTGCTGCTCAAGATGGACGAAGACGTCGTGAGTGCCATCGATGTCCGCGAGAACCTCATCGACCGGATGGAGGTGGACATCTCCAACTACCTCATCAAGCTGGCAGACCAGGAGCTGGGCGACGCGGAGAGCCATGAGGTGACCGAGCTGCTCAACTTTGTCACCGAGTGCGAGCGCATCGGCGACTATGCAGTCAACATCAAAGAAAAAGCGCAGGAGCTGACCGACAAGGAAGTCACCTTCAGCGAGAAGGCACAGCAGGAGCTGAAGCTTCTCGACAATGCGCTGGAAAAGATCCTGACCCTCACCACGGACGCCTTCGAGTTCGACGACGCCCGGACCGCCAGCCAGGTGGAGCCGCTGGAACAGGTCATCGACATCCTCGTGGAGCGGCTTCGTGCGCAGCACATCAAGCGTCTGAAGGATGGTGCCTGCTCCATTGATACTGGTGTCGTCTATCTCGATGTGCTGAACAATGCAGAGCGTATCTCGGACCACTGCTCCAACATCGCCGCCCGTCTGGTGGGCATGGAGGCAGGCGAGGACTATGACTCCCATACCCTCAAGAACATGATGCACCACAACCCCACCAAGGAATATATGCTCAACTACGAGCAGTGCCGTAAGGACTACCTTATCCCGCTGGAACAGCTCGAAGCCTGATTCTGATAAAGGATAAAAACAGTGCAGACCTCCCCGGGGAGCGTCTGCACTGTTTTTGTTTATTCACCCAAGTCTTCCAGCAGCGCCCGGAGGGCCGTTTCGCCGGTGACGTAGAGGCCCTGCTTGAGCCGGAGGGCATCGGCCTCAGGCAGAAGATTGACATAGATGCCGGTGCGCAGGAGCCGCTTGTCGGGCAGTCCGTTGTCGGAGCAGGTGTAGACGACCACCCGCCCGCCCTCGTCGCAGAGGTAGAAATCGGTGCCGCTCTGCCCGGCGGAGCCCTGCGCGGCCAGACCCGGCTCGGAGGCCGGCGTCTCTTCGCCGGAGTCGGCAGGGAAGGGGAGACTGGGCAGGGCCATCCAGAACAGGCTGAACACGATGGTAAAAATGCACAGCGCATAAAAAATGCAGAGCCAGACCTTGCGCATGGCAGTGGACTCCTTTCGGCTGAAATGGTGTTTCAGACGGTAGTATGTGCAAAAGAAAACTGCCTCAGACAGGAATGCAGAATTTTCACACCCGGATGCTGTACTTTGGCGGGGCAGATGTGCTATACTAACATCGTATCCGGTCGATTTCCCCCTTGCGGAAGCGGGCGGCGCGGACTATAATGTATTATTATGGCTGTGGGCAGTCTGGCCGCAGCAGGAACAGCAAACGGCATCGTCAGAGGATGCTTTGAGATGCAGAACAGTGAAAATTGCGATAGGAGGCGATCCTTATCTCAAACAATGAAAGACGGAGACTCCACAGTGATGGTGCGCTCCGGGAGCAGCGGCCCGCAGCGGAGCAGAATCGGCGGGTCCGTGAGCCCCGCGGACCGCAGGAGCAGGGAGAAAAGCACGGCCATCCCGTTCTCGGATTCCTGGGCCGGACCATCGTCACCCTCGTCTGTCTGGGCATTATGGCGGGCAGTCTGGTGGCGGTGGGCGCTGTATACTATGTGGTGCAGGCTACGGCCAGTGACGGCGATCTGCTGGACCTCGACAACATCGAACTGAGCCAGTCGAGCCTTGTGGTGGCCACCGACCCCGACACCGGCGCACAGGTGGAGTACGCCACCCTGCGCTCCTCCAACAGCCACCGCGTCTGGGCGGACCTCGAGCAGATCCCCACCAACCTACAGTATGCATTCATCTGCACCGAGGACAAAGACTTTTACAGCGAGCCGGGCGTCAACTTCAAGCGCACCATCGGCGCGATGATCAATGAATACCTGCTGCCCATCTACAGCTCCAAGCAGGGCGCCTCTACGCTGGAACAGCAGCTCATCAAAAACCTGACCAGCGACAAGAGCGCCAGCGGCATCGAGGGCGCACTGCGCAAGCTGCGCGAGATCTACCGCGCCCTCATCCTGAGCCGCAGCTACTCCAAGGAGACCATTCTGGAAGCCTACCTGAACACCATCAGCTTTACCGGTACGATCCAGGGCGTCCAGACGGCGGCAAACGAGTACTTCGACAAGGATGTCAGCGAGCTGACCCTCTGGGAGTGCGCGTCCATCGCGTCCATCACCAAGAATCCCACCAACTATAACCCCTACACCAACCCCGAGAACCTCATCAACCGCCGGAACTTCCTGCTCTACAATATGTGGCAGCAGGGTGTCATCTCGGAGGAGGATTACCGCAACGCCGCTGCCCAGCCGCTGGTGCTGGCAGAGACGGACAACACGAAGAAGAGCAGCTCCACCACCTCTTACTTCACCGATGCCCTCTTCAACGAGGTGGTGAAGGACATCATGGCCAAGGAGGGCGTGGACGAGTCCACCGCCCAGAGTATGCTCTACACCGGCGGCTATACCATCGAGGCAACGGTCAACCCCAAGATCCAGACCGCGATGGAGAACCTGATGCTCAACACCGACGACGCCTACTTCCCGGCCGGCTGGCATGAGGAAGAGGTGACCAGCATCTCCGACGACGATGTGCAGGTCTACAACGAGGACGGCACCCCCAAGACCCGCACCGGCGACGACGGTACGGTCTACTATTACCGCAACGTCCGCACCCAGGCGGCGATGGTCACGCTGGACTATGACGGCAATGTCATCGCCATGGTGGGCGGTCTGGGCGAAAAGACCAAGAGCCTTTCCCTGAACCGCGCCTACGGCGTCACCCGTCAGACCGGTTCTACCATCAAGCCCATCGGCGCTTATGCGCTGGGCATCGAGTATGGTCTGGTCAACTGGTCCACCATGCTCAACAACTCGCCCCTCTACCTCAAGCAGGACATGGTCATCCGCGACGAGGACTACTGCCGCCGGAACGGCCTCATGGGTCTGACGGACAAGCAGCTGAAAGCCTACCCCAACGCATGGCGCAGCTGGCCCCGCAACTACGGCGGCAATTATGGCGACGGCAGCGACCTGCCCCTGTGGAACGGTCTGGCCCGCTCCCTGAACACCATCGCCATCCGGGTGGGCGACCTGGTGGGCGCAAGCAACATCTTCAACTTTGTCTACAACACCCTGCAGCTGACCACCCTGGACCCCGCCAACGACGTGGGCCTTGCCCAGATGGTCATGGGCAGCCAGACCCACGGCGTGACCCCCACGGCGCTGGCCGCTGCCTTCCAGATCTTCTATGACGGCGAGTACACCACCCCGCACCTGTACACCCGTGTGCTGGACCGGGACGGCAACATCTACCTGGAGAACAACGCCACCAGCTATCAGGCCCTGACCCCGCAGACAGCCTATATTATGAACCGTCTGCTCAAAAACGTGCTCTACTCCAACGTGGGCACCGCCGGCGGCCGCTACCCCAACTCCAGCGGCATGGAGTCCTTTGGTAAGACCGGTACCGCCAGTGATGAAAAGGATCTGTGGTTCGTGGGCGGCACGCCCTACTATGTCACCGCTGTCTGGTGGGGCTACGACGCGCCTTACGATATGACCAACACCCTGGGCAAGAATCAGGCCAAGACCCGCACCTGTGTCACGGCGTGGAAGGCCTATATGGAGCAGGTGCAGGCAAACCTGCCCTATAAGGCATTCCCCACCAGCGACGGCGTGGTGGAGCGCGCCTACTGCACCCAGAGCGGCCTGCTGGCCGGCAGCTCCTGCCCCAGCACGGCAGTGGGCTACTACCGTGCCGACGACCTGCCCGACGTCTGCAATTATTCCCACGGTCAGGCAGCTGTCGCCAGCGAACCCCTCGCGCCTGAGCCGGACACCACCAACCTGGACACCGACTGAGGCAAAAATCGTACTTTTCGGCACATTGGGTTGCAGATTCGGTGCGCTGAAGGGGTACTTCACGGCTCAAAACTGGATAATCTGACAAAATAGCATCCGACCTCTTGCAATGCAGGGAGTCGGATGCTATTATATTTTCTGCAAGAACACTTGTGTTTGAGAGGTGAACAAGTTGGAACGCCGTTTTTATCTGGTGGATGCGCAGGTCCTGCCGGAAGTTTTCCTCAAGGTCGTCCGGGCCAAGGAGCTTCTGGCCAGCGGAGAGGCACGCAGCATTTCGGCTGCGACCCGCAGTGTAGACCTGTCGCGCAGTGCATTTTATAAATATAAGGACTGCATTTTCGACTCGGAGAATGGCCGCGAGGTCATCACTGTCATGGCGACCCTGCGGGACGAGACGGGTGCATTGCAGAGCCTTCTGGCCGGCATCAGTGCCGCCGGTGCCAGCATCGTGACCATCAATCAGTCTACTCCGGAGAACGGAGCCGCGCTGGTGGCTGTCACCATCCGCACCGACACCATGCAGATGACCCCCGAGGAGCTGACGGAAAAGCTTTCGCGCCAGAGGATGGTCGTGGGCGTACACTGCGGATACAATCTGTGACAGTACATTCATAGAAAAAAGGAACGAGGGCAGTATCATGGCAAAAATCGCGATTCTGGGCTTTGGCACGGTGGGCAGCGGCGTGTACGAGGTGCTCTGCCGCAACGCCGCAGGTGTCTCCCGCCGCGCAGGCGAACCGGTGGAGGTCAAGTACATCCTTGACCCCAAGGACTTCTCGGATCATCCGGCTGCACAGCTGTTTATAAAGAATTTTGACGCCATTCTGGAAGACCCCGAAGTGAAGGTCGTCGTCGAGACCATCGGCGGCACCCGCTTCGCTTACCCTTATGTCAAGGCCTGTCTCGAGAGCGGTCGGAGCGTCTGCACCTCCAACAAGGAGATGGTGGCCACCTACGGCGCAGAGCTGCTGGCTCTGGCCAGGGCACACAACTGCGCCTTCCTGTTCGAGGCTTCCGTGGGCGGCGGCACGCCCATCATCACCCCGATGCACCAGTGCCTCGCGGCCAACGTCATCACCGAGGTGGAGGGCATCGTCAACGGCACCACCAACTTCATGCTCACCAAGATGGTGCGGGAGAATCTGAGCTTTGACGAGGCTCTGAAGATCGCCCAGGAGCTGGGCTACGCCGAGACGAAGGACCCCGGCGACGATGTGGACGGCCGCGACGCCTGCCGCAAGATCGCCATCCTGTCCTCCATGGTCTGCGGCCACCAGATCTACCCCCAGAACATCCCCACCCGCGGCATCCGCGACATCACGGTGGATGATGTGGCTGCGGCAGAGAAGCTGGGCTGCGTCATCAAGCTCATCGCCTGGATGAAGCGGGGCGAGGACGGCAGCGTTGCCGCCGGTGTCGAGCCCTGCCTCGTGCCGAAGGCAAACCAGCTGGCCGGTGTCGATGACGTCTTCAATGCCGTCCTCGTCAAGGGCGATATGCTGGGCGACGTGGTCTTCTACGGCAAGGGCGCGGGCAAGCTGCCCACCGCCAGTGCTGTCGTGGCCGACGTGGTGGACGCCCTCAAGAACGGCGTCAAGGTCCACGACAGCCTGTTCTGGCAGCCCGCCGAGCCGGTGGAAGGAATGCTCACCGACCCCGCTCCCGCCGCATACTATGTGCGTGTGGAAGGCATCGCCCCGGCGGTGGCCGAGGCCATCTACGGCAAGGGCCATGTGGTGGAAGAGCATTTCGACGGCTGCTCCTACTTTGTGGACAGCGCTGACGGCAAGGCTCTGGCCGAAGCAGCCCGCAAGGTAGAGGCCATGGGCGGCAGCGTGAAGCTGGTGCTCCGCCGCCTGCCTGAGGACGCCTGAGCGTGAGAGAAGAGGGAACTGCGATGAAGATAAAAGTTTCCGTCCCGGCCACCAGTGCCAACATCGGCTCCGGCTTCGATGCGCTGGGTCTGGCTGTGACCTTGTATAATACCGTGACCTTCGAAGAGAGCGACCATCTGGACATCTCGGCGGCGGACGGCACCCGCATCCCCCGCGGCGAGACCAATCTGGTCTACCGCTCGGCCAAGGGTCTATTCGATAAGGTCGGCAAGACCATGCCGCCCCTCAAGCTCGTCCAGACCAACGCCATCCCGATGGCCCGGGGCCTCGGCTCGTCCTCGGCCTGCATCATCGCGGGCCTGCTGGGTGCGAACCGGATGCTGGGCGATGTGCTCAACACCCAGGAGCTGCTGACGCTGGCTACCTCCATCGAGGGCCACCCGGACAACGTGGCACCGGCCCTTCTGGGCGGTCTGACCAGCAGCGTTTTCGAGGACGGCGTCGTCTACTCCGTCAAGCGGGATGTGGACCAGAGCCTCTGCTTTGCGGCCATCGTGCCGGACTACAAGCTGCTGACGGAGGCCGCCCGCGCGGCCCTGCCCAAGCAGGTGGCCCACAAGGATGCCGTGTATAACCTGTCCCGGGCCGCGCTGGTGCCTGCCGCCTTCTGTGAGGGCCGGCATGACCTGCTGGGCATTGCCACCGAGGATAAGCTCCACCAGCCCTACCGGAT
>ENA-OPSY01001972-OPSY01001972.1-human-gut-metagenome-genome-assembly--contig:-NODE-1972-length-10747-cov-1.985316_pt1 | contig 10747 bp, 9 predicted proteins | sample MGYA00241464_ERZ501920 | MGnify/ENA primary metagenome ERZ501920 (study PRJEB25962, sample SAMEA2042396) | human gut metagenome | biome: human gut; feature: human-associated habitat; material: faeces...
CGGAGCTGTCAGAGCTGTCCGTATTATCTGTATTACTGCCGGAGCCTGAAGCATCGGAGTTATCCCCGGTCTGGGTGTTGTCCGATCCCTGATTGTCTCCACTGTTCTGGTCTTTGTTTTCATTATCCGAATTGGAAGCATCCCCGGGATTTTCCGGATCCAACGTTCCATCATCCTTGGAAGTCAGGGAATAGGTTACCTCATAGTCTCCCTCGGTATTGACATCAAATCCGCCCTCATTCACTACAGCCAGTTCATACAGGCTGCTGTCATAGGTAATTCCCTCTTTCAAATCATAAGTTTCGGCTCCCTGCGTGATGGTAAGCTCCGGTGCATCATACAGTGCACTTTCCCCATTACTTCCTTCTAAAGCATCCACAAGATTGATGGATCCGATTACCAGCACTGCCGACAGGATTCCGGCAAGCCATCGTTTCGTCTTTCCTTTACGCTTTTTCATACGTTCTCTCCTTTTGCATCGTATTCATTAAAATCTATGTAAAATCAACAGGTACCTTTGCGTACCTGAAAATGTTCCGTCAGTTCTTTTAAGATCTGTGCCTGGTTTGCCAGTTCCGAGGATGCGGCTGCATTCTGCTCGGATACGGCAGAACTGTTCAGTTTCTCCCTGAGGGGTCTTGATCCATTGTTTTCCTTTTTCATCGGTTTCTCCTTCTTATCCTTATTTATTCTTCCAGGAAGTTCCTTTTTCCGTTTTCCTCAAGGAATGTGAGAAGCTTCTCATAGCTGAGAGGCGGTGCGATGAGATACCCCTGCAGGTAATCACATCCCCAGGATGCCAGGGTTCTCGCCTGGTCCAGTGTCTCAATTCCTTCTGCCGTGACCTGGATGTTATGACGGTGTGCAATACGGATCATCTCTTCAACCAGATCCTCTGCCATCCTGCTTCCCACCGTTCCCCAGACCAGTTCCTTGTCGAGCTTCAGTGTCTGGATCGGGATCTGTGACAGCCGGAGCAGGTTACTCTCCCCTTTGCCAAAGTCATCTAACGCCAGCCGGATCCCCTGGCTGCTCAGCTGTTCCACCATGTAGCTGAAATTCTCTGCATTCCTGACCTTGCACATCTCGGTGATCTCCATACAGACCTCACTTCTTGACACTTCATACTTTCTGAGTATCTGCATGATGTTGGGTACGGTCTCCGGAACCTCACAGACCTCCGGGGATAAGTTGATGTTGATCCTCTTAAGTCCGTAGGCTCTCAGCTCCGGGATCTTTCTGCAGGCTTCCCGGAACACCCATCTGTCGATCTCAGCGATCCATCCTTCTTCCTCCGCTTTTGCTGCAAGCTTATCCATGTTGTAGTAATTGCCGTTTTCATCCTTCAGACGGAACAGGGCTTCCGCTCCCCAGATCCTCTTTTTCTCCACGTTGTAAAATGGCTGGAAAAAGCACTCCTTTTCCCCATGGAATGCCTTTTCGCCGATACAGCCATCCTCCTTCAACAGTTCCATGCCGTTCTCCTTATTTCTCATGTTGGTATTTTTCTTTTGTACGAAAGCTCCGGGCAGATTCCCGAATGGTCACTTTACCGATGACAGCCGGAACTGTGCGAGAACCTTCCCGGTAATCTCCCGCCTGCGGAATGCTCCAAGCTCTCTGCTGTCTTCTGACCTCGGGCGGTTATCCCCCAGACAGAAGTAGCATCCTTCCGGTACGGTATAGGGCAAGGTGATCCAGTCATCCCTGTCCTGTTCCCCGAACAGGATTTCCGTTTCCGCTGCCCGTTCCCCATTTCTGGTCAGGTGTCCCAGGTCATCCAGATCGATCACATCTCCCGGCTTTCCTGCAATGCGCTTTAGAATGTCCCGTTCCAGGTCCTGCCTGTGGATGACCACCACATCTCCATAATCCAGCTCCCGAAAGAGCCGTCTCTGGTACAGAAACAGATCTCCATCCCGGTAAGCGGGGCGCATGGATCTGCCGTGTACCATGCCGATGCCAAACATCCAGTAGAGCAGTACAAGTACCACGCCCAGGTGTGCACCGATGATCAGAAGCTCCATCCTGCGCTGTTTTCGTTTCTGCAGTTTCCGTTTCTTAAACTCCAGTTCAAATTCCAGCTCAGTCATGCGGTACTCCTGCACTTTCCAAAGAGTCTGTCTGCACCCCGTTTTCCGGGTCAAAGTCCAGTATCACATTGATGATCTGCCGGAAGTCCTGTAACTTCCTCCGCAGCTGCTCTGCCCGATTGTTTACCCCTTCCGCTTCCTCTTCTGCCTGCGCAAGGATTTCTGCTTTCTCTGCCTCCAGCCCCTCCTGGAACTCTTTCTTTATCTGCTCCAGCTCCGCTTCTTTCTGCGACTCCATTTTTAACAGGGCAGCTTCCCGTTCCTTCATCTGCTGTTCCCGCAGATGGTAAGCGGAAAGCTCGGTTTCCCGTTCAATGGCATTTTCCGAAATCCTGCTCAGCTTTTCTGCCAGCTCCTCATATTTCTTCTGCATGGTATTCTGCTGTTCCATCATCCGCTGGTTTTCCGATTCCAGGGAGTCCACCTTCATCAGAAGCTCTGCCATCTGCGTGGTCAGTGCTTCCTTTTCTTTCACCAGTCTCTGGTTCTTCTGGAGCAGGACACGGTGTTCTTCCTTCTTCTCTGTCTCCATCGACCGGATGAGCGTCTGCAGCAGTTCGCAGGTAGCTTCCTTGTCATAACCACGGAATGCTGTTTTCATCGAATCCAGCTGATCCATCAGGGTCTTTTCATTCACGGTCTCCACTGCTTCTTCCCCTGCCTGTACTCTGGCAGTCTTTTTGGTTTCCTCACTCATTCTGGTTTCCTTTCCGGTTTATCCTTAAGTATCTATTTTCATTCCTTACAGACAGCGTTCTGTCCTTTTGATAATGTTTCCATTCCTTGCATCCAGGATGATATCGTAAGAAGTCAGGTCGGCATACGCTTTCAGAAGGTACACCGGAATTCCTTCTTCATAGGAAAGAGCAGGAAAAACCCATAAATGGATCTTTTCTACCCGGGGTAACTCTCTGCCGGCAATCTGCATTGCCGCTTCTCTGCTGATCCTGTTCGGATGTTCCTTTCCTTCCATACGCATCATCACGTCTTTCGTTTTGTACTGAATTTCGTTACAAAATGTTTGCCCCCCCCGAAAAAATCCGGGAAGGGGAACATTTTAAAGGAGAATTCTGTTACACAATTCTTTTACACACATTATTCATAACGGAGGGCTGTTACTGTGGACTACCACTGAGCGAACGATCTGCTCCATGCAAAGACAAGCTGCCGAATATTGGGGACAAAATTGTATGCGGGCAATATTTCCGGTCAGTACCACATAATCTGCATTATGTGGTAGAAGCGGGCAGGGATTGCCTTATGCAAAACGCCTTAAAAATACGTTTTATACAGTGAATGTATTGTGAAAATAGACCCTTTACGGATTCTGTATCAGATTCTGCACAATTTTCTGCGAAAAAAGTCGAATTGTATCATTGACATACAAATTTATTTTTGGTATATATGAATTACGGTGAGAAATTATGGTACTTTTGGACAGTATTTCCAGGTAAGGAAACATACCATTATGTATAGACACCGCTTTTGGATACCATTTCTACCACATAATGCAGATTATGTGGTATTTTTGTTTTTCTGCCCCGATTTTTCTCACATCTGCTCTGATTCTTCTCTTATTCCGCTCTGATTCAGACCTGATCGGTAAGCTTATGTTACTAATCCCAGCACCTGCATCCGTCTTCCATGGTTCTTAACAGTGGTCATGGTATAGATCCTGGTCGTGTTGACATTGCTGTGTCCCAGTATATCCGCCAGGTAAAAAAGATCCTTCCATTTTTCCCAGAACACCCTGGCAAAAAGGTGGCGGAGGTTATGGGGGAATACCTTATCCGGACAGATTCCGGCTGCGGCACCGATGGCTTTCATCTGCGACCAGATATTACTGCGGTCCAGTGGATTCCCGAAGCGGCTGACGAACACACTTCCCTTACAGATCCCTTTTTTTCTGCAGTATTTGAGCAGCTTCTCCCTCAGCTCTTTCACCAGATACACCTGTCTTTTCTTTCCCTTGCAGGAAACCTCTGTTTTCCCGCTTTTCACAGCGGCTACGGTGATATATTTCAATTCACTGATCCGGATCCCGGTCGCTCCGATGGTCTCCATGATGAGTGCGGTCTGCTCCCGTCCCATCCGGTAAGCCTTTTCGATCAGCTTTTTGTATTCTGCCCTGCTCATTTCCTTTTCTGTGGAACGGAACATCTGCTTCTGTACCTTTACCGTCTTCACCCGGCTCTGCGTTTCTCCCATAAAGTCCAGAAATCCATTCAGGGCTACCAGCATGCTGTTTGCACTGCTCGTTTTGTAATGCTCCTGCAGCCAAGCCTTGTAGGCGATCACTTTTTCCTTGGTAATGCTCCGGTTTTCTCCCATCCACTGCAGGAAGGTACGGATATCCCGCAGATATTTGTCAATGGTGGCGATGCTTTTTTCCCGATCCGCCAGATATCCCCTGTACTGTTTCAGTGTCTCTTCTCCGATTTCTGTCATTTTTGCCAGTCTCCTTCCGTCCGGTGCTGCCCGGGTCTTCCTGTCCACATTATGGTATACCGGATGGCGGATTCCTATCCTTTTTCCAGCAATAACGAGTTCGCCTGCGGACTCTTTGCGCATGAGCAGTGTTGCAAAACAACTAATTCTTCTCTGCGAGCTGCGCATCCCTGCGGAGCTTTTTGCTTCAGAAAATTCCAGCGGAATTTCCTGAAGCAAAAAAACCTGTACACTCCTTTGAGTGCACAGGTTGTTCCTGTCTGCGTTCTGTCATGCTGTTTTATTCCGGGGAATGAAGAGAGAATATCCTGCTCACTGTGCCATCCAGGCATACCGCTTCCCCACGGAAGCTAAGCGGTACCGGGTGGCTGCTCCTGTTATTGACGGTCAGCGCATTCTTCGTTACCTTGATATCCAGGGTGCCTTTCCGGTAACAGATGCGGAATTTCACGCTTTCCCACGTTTCGGGAAGGCAGGGATCGATCCGCAGGGCATCTTCCTGTATCCGTATCCCGCAGAATCCCTCTACCACACACTGCCAGATGCCGCCCATGCAGGCTGCATAGATTCCTGCCGGTGCATTCTCTCCATCGGAGCTTAAATCCACATCGCAGCACTGGCAAAACAGCGCATAGGCTTCCTGTGTTCTTCCCAGGGAAGCTGCCATCAGGGAATGGGTGGCAAAGCTGTAGGATGCTTCATGGAGCGTGTGTTTTTCATAAAACTCGTAGTTTTTCTCCCGTACCTGCCTGCGCTGTGTCCCACCGGCTTCTTCCGGGTGTTCCGGGAACAGCTGCAGCAGCAGGACGAGGTCTGCCTGTTTATGCACCCGTAATCTCTCAAGCTCCAAAACGGTATGTTCCTTCCGTATTTCGGCGGCTGCGTTTTTTCCAAAGCTCTTGTAGTAACTAAGATCCATCTCCTGCAGCTTCCCGTAACCGGCAAACTGGGGAAGGATACCATCCTTTCCCACAGGCGGCAGATATATTCCTTCCGCCGCCCTGCGGATCTTTGGCAGCATCTCACGGATCTCCCAGCGGTTATTCAGCTCTTCCAGATATTCCGGATCCTCTTTTTCCAGTCTTTCTGCGATCTGCACCGCCAGGCGGAGGTTATTCCGTGCCATGTAGTTGGTATAGGTATTGTCCGTCAACCGCTGTTTGTACTCATCCGGTCCGATCACATCACGGATATGGCATACCCTGCCATCCTCGTCCCATTCCACACGGTCTGCCCAGAATACTGCAGTAGCCAGAATGATCTCATCGCCCCACTGCTTCATGAACTCTTCATCACCGGTAGCCTGATAGTATTTCCATACGGCATGGCTGATGTCTGCTGAGATATGCAGTTCCTTTTTCCCGGTATAGATGGAGGTTCTCTCCCCGGTCTGCGGATCTGCCATGCCTCTTTCCGGAGTGGTCTCCCCATACTCCGGTCTTGCCGCCTCCCAGGGATACATGGCTCCCTTATATCCGTTGCGGTATGCCTTGGTCTTTGCTCCCTGTAAGCCCCTGCCACGGTAGATGAGCAGGCGCTTTGCCTCCGCAGGTTCTGTCAGGAGGAAGAAGGGGAGGATACATATCTCGGTATCCCAGAAGCAGTGTCCCCTGAAATCCTCCCCGGTCAGTCCCTTTGCCCCGATGCCTACAGTATCGTCTTCCCGGTCTGCCATGATATTCAGATGGTACAGGGCAAACCGTATGGCAAGCTGGTCATAATCATCCTCCCCACGGATCAGGATATCATTCCTGTTCCAGAACGTTTTCCACTCCTTCTGGCTGCGCTTTTTTAAGACATCATATCCTGCGTCCAGATATTCCTGGGTCTTTTTCCTTCCTCTGCTGCAGGTATCCCATGCCTTTTCCCCCTCGGCTCCGGGATCCCGGTCGGTAAACACGGTACAGATCTTATCCACAACAAAGCTCTCTCCCGCAGGCACTTCCGCCTCCGTCGTGATTGCTGCGTACCGCTGGCCGATCAGTGGGGTTTTCTTTGGATGGATGGGACTGCCGGTTAAGGCAAAACGGTGTCCGGAGTACTGCAGCACATGGATCTTCGATTCCCCGGTCACCGTATGGTATTCCATCATCTTCCCCTTGTGCATCCGTGTTTCCACTTCGTGGAAGTGCTGTGTGCCGCTGTTGGTCATTCTCCCGTTGATCCCGCTGATGATCTTCACCTTCACATTCCGGTGATACGGCAGGATCCGGACTCTGGCTGCTATGACGTGTTTATCCGCTAGGGATACGAAACGCTCAAAGAAAAACTCTGCCTCCACACCGTTCCTGCCCTCCCAGCAGACATGGCGGGTGATGCCCCATCAAAAAAGCAGAAGCTATCATAGGAAAAATCCTACTGCTTCTGCCTTCTTGAATATTATGCTGTTTTTCTTTACCTAGTAAACTACACCACCAGCTTATAATACCTCAGTGCCTCCATGATATATTCCCTTTTCTCTGGAGTACATTATTTTATCTCAGGAGCCTCTTTCTTTGAAACATTATAATTAGGACGCATATCCAATTCACAATCCCGTTTTATTTCTGCTATATAAGCAGTATGCACCTTCACCCCATGCTTCTCCATGATATACTTTTTGATATTCTCATAAGTTGGTTTCTGTTCCTTATACTCCTTATGCATATCAGGACTAATAGGAACTTCCATCTCAACCTGGAAGTCTCTCTTTTTCTTTCCTAAGTCACTTTTTTTAGTTAAAAGAGCTACCGTCTCAACTGTATTACCACTTTCCCACAAAATCTAACCTTGACAATACCATCCACAAATATCATTTAGCGAACATGCATCTCTTATTATATTTATTTCAGATGAATAATAACCTGCATCCATTAATGAATCCTAAACTCATCCAAAATAACAGCCGCCTGCTCATAATTTAAATTGATCAATATTTCAAGTATATCTTCATATGCTTCAATAAGTTCTTGATCCTGTTTAATTTTATCACTATATGTAATAAAGGATTTAAGGATAACCAACTGTACTATTGCTTCTTGTTCTCTTATTGATTTTTTAAATTTATTTACCTCAGATTTTGCATTTTGAAAGCTATTTCTAATAGAAATTAATATTTCTGGCAGCAATTCATCCATATGCATTTGGTAAATCGTTCTCAACAGTTCCTTTATGTGATATTTTCCATACTTTGTAAATTGCTTATTCAAAAATTGCTTATCTACGTATGAATAATTTGTTTTGATTTTACTCCAGTCTCCCGTGCAATATCTCGTTACAGAAAGCATAAGAGATTTATATAACTGTATTCGAACATACTCCTCATCAATGTCATTTACTTTTTTCTCAATATATAGAATTTTCTTTTTACATATATTTCTTCTTTTTGAGTCAACATATGAGTCAAAAAATTCACATAAAAAATTGCCAAAGATATCTTGATAGAACTCAATTGTATCTGTTGTAAATTTTGTAAAATCAATCTCTTCAAATAATATATCGATTGCCATTTTTGCATCATCTTGGGTTTGAATCATTTCCCGCTGAAACAGCTCTATGATTTCATGTTCTTGGTAAACATCAAAAATTTCGTGAGCATTATAATTTCTTTTAGTATATTTCCAAATATCAATCACACATAGCAAAATTTCATGAATAACCATTCTAAAAGATTCATTCGTAAAATTTAGGCCGCAATTTGCAACATAGCATATTGTAGATATATCATAGTTACTCATATCAAAAACATCTATCTCTAAAGATTCTTCCTGCAGCAGATACCTATCTATTATCTCCTCTTCGCGACTAGTATAACAATTTCCATCATCATCTTTGATATAATGATCTATTCCTGACAACTTAGGTTGCATATTAGGATTAAATATAAACTCCTTATCTTTCTTACTCACTTTCAAATAATTAGCATTATATTTTTGATGTTCCATCTGATCTTCAGATAATTTAATAATTGTATTAAATACCGCTTGTGCCAAAGTCTCGTGATTAGCTAAATATCTCTTCACGTATTTAGCCATTTCATCAATAACACCATGTTGCCCCTTATACATCAAACAATCCAACACAATTTTCTTTATTTTATTTTTTATCCTAATAGCAACGTCATTTTCCAATTGATTCAATAAAACTGGCATAAGTGCAGTATCTGCCAAAAAGCTTCTATTAGAAAACAATTTCTCTATTCCGTTAATCCATATTGTGCAAAACTTTTCCCTTTTCTCATTTTCTAATTCTTGATGATTTATTGCACTAGCAATTAAAAGTATCAAAAGATTTTCATATTGAAATGCCATATCAGTATCCTTCATCAATTCTAAAATAACTTTAATTGCATCAAGAGTTGATGGCAAGTCAATCTGCCCAGACACCATATTATCATTACATTTTTTAATCGCCGCATTTAATCTCTGCTTAGGTTTATTGAATTCTTCTTGTCTTAGAACAATTTTTTCTGCTTCCCCTGATATTTGGGGTTCTAACATAATTATATTGTCGGTTATCTTGGTTGCTTTTGCACCACGCATATCCATTTTTTGAATCTGTAAATAGTCCTGTGCATTTTCTGCATCATTTTTTATAATTGAATATAAATAATCAAGAATTCCATAGCATTTATCCTGAACCATTGAATCAAAATATATCTGTGTATGAGATACATATTCTTGTATACTCAAATCACATTTTTTATCCAACTCATATCTATCTTTAAGCTCAGGTATCCCCATGGTCTTAAGAATTTGCCTTTCGAGCAACTCTTTTGTCGGATTTTTTTTGTATAACATATATCTTGTGGTATCCCAATGAACAAGTTCTATGCTTGTAGCCAAATCCAAAGCATAACCCGGTAATTCGTTTTCAAAGTGCATTCCTATACTCTCAATGATTGTAAGCAATACTATATTATTTGATTTTGAATAAATAGTTTCTTTGACATAATTTGCAAATGCAACAGTGAATTCATGATCCTTTTTACAAATCTCCAAACTGCTTATTATAGCCTCTTTAAGACAAAAAATAACATCTCCTATTAAGGTAGGTACATTGTGATCTCTAATCCCTGCAAGCCACACGTTTCCATTTCCCCAATATTCCTTTATTGCATTACTCTCACTAATTTTTACTTTGATTTTACATTCACCGTATTGTATAATAAATCTAATAAGAATCAGAGCAACACACCGAAAAATATTTTAAAGATGCCAAAAGCAGACATACAGGAGTGATGAGAATGCCGGAAAACGAAAAGACGAGACTTCAGAAATTTATGGGTGGAGGAAAACAAGGATACCAGATCGCATTCCAGATGGCTTGGCCCGCGGTGATGGAGTCCTTTTTTATTGCCCTGGCGGGCATGGTGGACTCGCTGATGGTGAGCTCCATCGGCGCATACGCGGTGGCGGCAGTAGGTCTGACAACGCAGCCGAAATTCATCGGCTTGTGCATCTTTATTGCCATGAACGTATCCGTATCTGCCCTGGTGGCGAGACGTCGCGGTGAGAAAGACCGGATCGGCGCGAACCAGGTTCTCCTGATGGCTCTGATCTTCACAGTCGTTGTGGGAATTTTGATCAGCATAGCGGCGGTGATTTTTGCGGAGCCGATCATCCGCTTCTGCGGTGCCAACGAGGACACTCAGGAGAGCGCGGTCCTGTATTTCCGGATCATCATGGGCGGCATGATCTTCAACATCATTTCCATGGCCATCAATGCCTCCCAGCGCGGTGCCGGAAACACGAAGATCGCCATGCGAACCAACGTGACTTCTAACGTGGTCAATATGATCGGAAATTATCTCCTGATTCAGGGTCATCTTGGCTTTCCGGCGATGGGAATCGCGGGTGCGGCTCTGGCTACCGTCTTCGGAACCATCGTGGCCTGCATCATGAGCATCTGCTCCCTGATCCCGAAAGACAATTTTGTCAGCATTCCCTACATTATAAAAGAGCGCGTCCGCATCACCCTGGAACCGGCAAAGAATATGGCAAAGATCGCTTCCAGCGTTTTCATCGAGCAGGTGTTCATGCGGACCGGTTTCCTTCTTGTATCGATCATGGCGGCGAGACTAGGAACCTCGGCCTACGCGGCGCACCAGGTGGCCATGAATGTCATGAACCTGTCTTTCTCATTTGGTGACGGCATGCAGGTAGCCTCTGTGGCGCTCTGCGGACGAAGCCTTGGGGAGAAGCGCCCGGATCTGGCGGTCATGTACG
>ENA-OPSY01001979-OPSY01001979.1-human-gut-metagenome-genome-assembly--contig:-NODE-1979-length-10720-cov-2.913174_pt1 | contig 10720 bp, 10 predicted proteins | sample MGYA00241464_ERZ501920 | MGnify/ENA primary metagenome ERZ501920 (study PRJEB25962, sample SAMEA2042396) | human gut metagenome | biome: human gut; feature: human-associated habitat; material: faeces...
CTCCCCCTCCAGCCGATATACAGTTGCTTACCGAGATACGTGATTTGTTGAAAGACAAAAAATAAGACGATATCAAAACACCTTTGTATCACGCTCTTTTAGGCACGGATTAAATTCCGTGCCTAAAAGAGTGTCGATTAGTCAGCAGGATATTGTTTCGACATCTCCTTCCGCCCACCTATATCAATCAATAGGATAATATCTCAAGCCCCGTTTCCGTCATCAGGAACGTATGTTCCCATTGAGCGGAAGGCAGTTCATCTTCGGTAACGACTGTCCATCCGTCTTCTTCGTCAATAAAGACCTGCCAGGTTCCCATGTTGATCATCGGTTCGATCGTGAATACCATACCTGGAACCAGAAGCATCCCTGTCCCCTTTCGTCCGAAATGGCAGACCTCCGGTTCTTCATGGAACTCCAATCCGACACCATGACCGCATAAATCACGGACGACAGAATACCCGTTCTTCTCCGCATGGCGTTGGATGGCATTGCCGATATCACCGACAAAACCGAACGGTTTCGCCGCCTGCATACCGATTTCAAGACCCTCTTTCGTCACCCGCACCAGCTTTTCCTTTTCAGATGTCGTTTTACCGATGATAAACATACGGGAAGCATCCGAGTAATACCCGTCCAAGATAGTCGAAACATCTACATTGATAATATCCCCCTCTTCCAATATCTCATCTTCACTGGGAATACCGTGGCAGACCACCTCGTTGACAGAAGTGCAGACGCTTTTCGGAAACCCTTCATAATTCAGAGGCGCCGGAATAGCCCCGTGCGAAACGGTATAATCATATACCAACTTATCGATCTCGGCAGTAGACATACCGGCCTTGATCTCTCTTGCAACCAAATCGAGCACCCCGGTATTCACCACACTGCTCCGGCGGATGCCTTCGATCTGTTCTGCTGTCTTGATCAGTTTGCGTGACGGCACCAGGTGGCCTTTATTCTGATAGTAAAGCACTTTTTTGTCTAATTCGGTAAGAGGCTGTCCTTTGATGATGTGCCAATTATTTTTTATTCTTCTGCTATGCATGGCTTTGTTTATTTATCCATACAAAAGTAGCAGTTATCGGGCATTATCCAGATACTTTTCCTTGAATATATTGAAACAAAGTATAAAGATCGAAATCAGGAGCGGCCCAAAGATAATCCCCATAAAACCGAATAGAGACAAGCCGATGATCACACCGAATATGGTAATGAGCGGATGAGTATCCGCCATTTTTTTCTGCAAGATAAAACGAATCAGGTTATCCACATTCGTAATGATAATCAAAGCATAAGCCGTCAGTCCGGCAGCATTCACCCAATCTCCTGTCAACGTCATATAAAGAGCCAGCGGCAACCAGACCAACGCTGTACCCACAACCGGAATGATCGTGGCAAAACAGGTCAGAAAGCCGAAAAGGAAAGGACTCGGCACATCGAATATCCAATATCCGAGCAAAGCGATCAGCCCTTGGATGATGGCCAGCAACGGAATTCCGATTGCGTTGGAGGTGACGATCATATTGATCTCGTTCAAGACGTTTTTCTTATTCTCGTCACTAAAAGGCAAAATGCTGTAGACATACTTTTCCATCTTGGCACCACCAATCAGCATGAAATAAAGTATCAGCACCAGTACGGCCACATTGATGGCGAAACCGCTGATTCCTCCCATCAAGACCTGCCCTATCTTCGGGAGAATGGAGACAGCAGACATGATATTGGAGGTATCGAGCACGTCGTATCCGGTCCGTTGCTCGATCAGGTTCGCAATATGTTCCGCCGACTTGACCAATTGGGTCGGGTCCAGATTGAAATTTTGCAGTTTGTTGATAAATAACCAGACAGCCAGCGAAAGCGGTATCAAAAAACAGAGGATCGTTTCCAGCAACAAGATTACAGCAACGAAGCTACGCCGCAAATGTTTCTTTTCGGTCAGATACAACATTTGTTTCCTGACCAATATATAAATGGTACAAGCGCCCAAGATACCTCCCAGAAAAGGGATGAATTCCACAAAAAGAATCGTCCCCAGCACTACGATAATCGTAACCAGAGAGTATTTCCAGTATTGTTCCTTTACATTCATTTTGTTATTTTGCATTATTATACAATGTATATATAAATAACAATACAGGAGAGCGGTTGTTTATCGTATTCTGTCAATACAGGCTGAAATCGGAAGGCTTGATAACGAAGCCTATCCTTATCATGCTTTTGAACTTATTATATTCCAATAGATTTTCCCCATAGCCATTGTAATATTGCAGGAAGAAATATTGATTCTCATTATTGTTAAATTTGTAACTCAATTCGACCTGTGTGTTAAAGCTGGTCCAAGTCTTACGCTTCGTCAGGATCACACCACAATTAAAACGACGGTTGTCGGTCCGGTAATTGGCGGCAACCTGAAAGATCCCGTTATATTTCAGTAGGTCTTTATTATTCTCACCATCCACAATCGGTATCCAGGTCTTGAACTGTGCCTCCCAATTCGGCGAAAGGGTGATCGCAACCGCAAAAGTGACTTTATTCCAACTGCGGGAAGCGGTGCTGTCTTTCCCGTTCGATTCATGTTCGAGCATAAGATATCCTTTACCTATATATTTATTATGGTAGACGATCAGATGCCCCAGACCGATACCGGGATTAAAATTAAGGTCCTTCATGGGTAACGATTCCTGAAAGACATTCCAAAAAGCCTTCTGAGTGTACTGGATAAACAGATAAGTATCGAACGGCAATTTGCTTTTTGTCAGTCGTTGGGCGATACTCAACTGAAACTTCACGTCCGAATTGGCGGCAGTCGGTTTATGCCCGAGAGTCGTCCCTCCCACGAAGTAATTGTCCTTGAACAGGGTGAAATACGGCATCTTGTCCAAAATGCCGCGGATACTGTCGGCGTTATAAGCATTCGCCACGATCCTTTCCCCGATAGTTTCTCCTTTTTTTTCCTGTGCCGAGAGGGTACAGACCATCACAGACAGAAACAGAAGCATCACGATCCTTTTCATAAAACGCATCAAGTTTATTGAGTCGATAAAAACCTTAGCAAAGATATACGAATCAATGAATGATAATTCGCCTCTTTAGCACCTATATTGGTCATTTCGTTATCATTCTTTTAAATAAAACCAATTACAGAATGGTTAGTTCATTTTTATTTATCTTTGCAGGCATGGAAAAGATATACAACTATTACCAAGATATTGTCACGGCTTACACCCGCAGGGCCGATAACCTGAAGAAAAAAATTCATTTGCTCGGAAGCATCCGTTTGTTGTTGGTCGCCAGTCTGATCGCCATGGTCTGGTTCTTCAAATCCGAAGACTGGAAAGTGCTGGCCGGGATCGCCATCTTGTTTACTATCCCGTTTATCGCTCTAATGGTCTGGCACACCAAACTCTTCGCCCGGAAATGTTACGCCGAAGCACTGGCGAACCTGTGCAAAAACGAACTGAACGGGTTGGATTACGATTTCAGTGCGTTCGACGGAGCACCGGAAAAAAGTTCCGCAGAACATTCGTTCAGCCTTGATCTGGATTTGTTCGGAAATCATTCGCTTTTCCAGTCCGTCAACCGCACGGTTACTTTTATGGGAAAAGAGAAGCTGGCCGGCTGGTTTATGCAACCACTCACCGACAAGGCTATGATATTAAGACGCCAGGAAGCGATCCGCGAACTGGAATCGTTCACACAGCTCCGGCAACATTTCTATGTGACAGGCATTCTGCATCCGGGAAACAAGGACGACCAACAACTTATTTCTCTATTGAGTAAAGCGGCTCCCTGCTTGATCAACAATAAAATATGGAAACTGCTCATCTGTCTGATCCCTTCCATCTGGGTATTGGTCGCGATAGGATGTGCACTGAACCTGCTCCCGGTATCGATAGCCGGCATGTTCTTCGGATTGTCTTTCATTATCGCTTATCTCAATGCGAAGCAGATCGCTACGGTACACAATTCTTTGGACAGAATGGAGCAAATATTGCAGACTTATTCCAAGCTGATCAAATGTATCGAAGGTGAAAACTTTCAATCCGCCGAGCTCGCCGATATCCACAACCGGTTTGCAAGCGACGGGCAAACGGCCTCTTCAATCATCAAAAAACTCTCCGGACATATCGGTGCGCTGAACCAACGTTTCAGTGCAATCGGCGTCATACTGAATATTTTCACTTTGCGCGATACCCGCATGGCGATAAAGCTGGAAAAATGGAAGATAGAGCATGGAGAGGATACGGAACGTTGGTTCGAAGCATTGGCTTTGTTCGATGCTTACTGTTCGCTGGGTGGATTTGCCTTCAATCACCCGGAATACATTTATCCTGAGATAGCAGACGTATATTTCAAAATGGAAGGCAAAGCGCTCGGACATCCGTTACTGCGCCGGGACATATGCGTAAAGAATGACATCGAGATCCGGAAAAGTCCCTGGTTCCTGATTATTACGGGAGCGAATATGGCAGGAAAAAGCACTTACCTGCGTACCATCGGCGTCAACTATCTGCTCGGCTGTATCGGTGCTCCGGTTTGTGCGGCGTCTCTGACTTTATATCCGGCCCGGATGGTGACCAGCCTGCGTACTTCCGATTCTCTTGCAAGCAATGAGTCTTATTTCTTTGCCGAACTGAAACGGCTGAAGATGATTATCGATCGCTTGCAACAGGGCGAACAGCTATTCATCATTTTAGATGAAATCCTGAAAGGGACCAATTCGATCGACAAACAAAAAGGTTCCCTTGCTTTGATGAAACAGCTGGTAGCGAATCAGGCTTGCGGTATCATTGCCACACACGATCTGGCGTTAGGCGAACTTGAAAAGGAATTCCCGAACCAGATCAAGAATTATCGTTTTGAGGCCGATATCCAAGACAACGAACTGACATTTTCCTACCAACTCAGAGAAGGGATAGCCCAAAATATGAATGCCTGCTTCTTGATGAAGAAGATGGGGATAACGGTATAACATGCCTATACCGAAGAAATTTTATGGCCCACCCTAATCATTCAGGACAAAGACAATGATAAGACATGTCACCAAAACAGACAATAACCCTTATTGGGACTTTTGACAGATGAATGTTGGTAGTAAAAAACGGCTTCACCGTTTGCGTTTGCCTTCATCAGGGATAAAGTCGGCCTCGGAAGGTCCTATTTAAAAGACAATTGCCATGCTACTGTTATCAAACAGCCAGCCCACAGACCTTTTGCCTTTAGTCGAATACCTTTTCGCCCTTGGTCAAAAGCCCTTTCGACACTGGTCAAAAACCTTTTCGACTAAGGGCGAAAAGCAAAGGAGTGGTAGTAATGCTGTTAATACCTGTGTATTTGTTGATTAATTAATATTGTAGTGTCCTTGTTTTTCTCTTAAATATATATATATAGGTGAAACGGGGAGGCATGGCCAATCTAAATCAGGACAAGACATATCATGGTGACAAATCATTTCTTTACCCTGTACTTCTCTATCTCCGGTAAATGCTGCTTAATCTCATTAATACGGGTGGCATCACTGGGGTGCGTGCTCATAAATTCAGGAGTGGAGCCGGATTTGCCGGCAGACATTTTTTGCCAGAAGTTGACGGCGACTGCGGGATTATAGCCGGCCATTGCCATAAAGACCAGTCCCATATAATCCGCCTCGGATTCGTGTTTGCGTGAGAATGGCAACATAACACCGTATTGAGCGCCCAAGCCATAAACGGAAGCACCGATCTTCTGGACAGCAGCCGACTTATTACTTAACGCCTGCCCCAATATCTGCGCACCGTATTGTGCCATCAACTGCTGACTCATACGCTCGTTGCTGTGTTTGGCTACGGCATGCGCCACTTCATGACCGACCACGACGGCCAATTCATCGTCCGACGAAACCAACTGCATCAGTCCTTCATAGACAACGATTTTACCCCCCGGCATGCAAAACGCGTTGACCTGCGGATCGTTCACCAAGTTAAACTCCCATGCAAAATTCTTGATTTCGCTCTCCAACCCGTTGTTTCTCAGATATTGTTCAGTAGCGGCCGCTATCTTTTTACCAACACGTGTCACCATAGCGGCACCGTCTTTCGATGATGATTTCTTAGCCGATTTCATATAATCAGAATATTGGGTCAGGCTGGACGACAGCACTTCCTGATCCGAAACAAGCAAAACCTGCTTTCTTCCGGTCAACGGGACACTTCCGCAACTGCTTAGCAACAGCAACATGGCGACGAATAAACTTGTAATCTTCTTCATTTTTTATCCTTTATTTATACTATTTGCAAAATTATGATTTCTCTTCATAATAAACAATTCGTAAAGGCTTTTTGCTCAAGAGATAAAGAATATGAAGATTTATACAAAAAAAGAAGGCACACTTGCATAATTATTCAATTATACTCTTTATATTTGCAGCCTTGTTGCATAAATATACAAGTATGAGTACAAAAAAAGAACGATTGGATGCCATCTGCCGCATTATACAGACAGAGAAAATAGGAAATCAGGAAGAGCTGCTTAAACAGTTGGAAAATAGCGGATTCCAGGTTACCCAAGCGACCCTGTCACGCGACATAAAGCAACTGAAAGTCATCAAAGTACATGACGGGGACGGAAATTATGTATATCGCCTGCCCGATTATTCAGCACTTATGCAACCAGTGAAAGAGCAAACGCAGTATCATCCCAACATCGAGTTTTCGGGTAATCTGGCCGTTGTCAAGACCCGCCCGGGATATGCAATGGGGATTGCTTCGGATATCGATACGCATGCGCCCTGTGAAATACTGGGCACGATTGCCGGAGACGACACGATCCTGATCATCCCGCGCGAAGGGATCAGCCTGGACAAGATCGTAAAAGCATTGGCTCATTTTATATAATATATATAATGTATAGGGAACTGATCGTTTGTTCCCACTAACAACAGAAGATAAAAGAACAAACATAAAAATGGAACAAGAAAGAAAAATTGATGTGATGATCGCTGAAGCCTGTCACGAGGAATATGTAGATATCATCCTCGACACGATCGAAGCCGCCGCCAAAGTGCGCGGAACCGGTATCGCCAAGCGTACACATGAATACGTTGCCCAAAAGATGAAGGAAGGAAAAGCCGTCATTGCTTTAGAAGGTAACAAATTTGCAGGTTTCAGCTATATCGAGTCTTGGGGTAACAAACAATATGTGACCACCTCCGGCCTGATCGTGCATCCCGACTTTCGAGGATTGGGCATTGCCAAAAGAATCAAGGAGATGACCTTCCAGCTGGCCCGTATGCGCTGGCCTCACGCCAAGATTTTTAGTCTGACTTCGGGTGCTGCCGTCATGAAAATGAATACGGAATTAGGATATGTGCCGGTTACCTTTGCCGACCTGACAGACGACGAGGCTTTCTGGAGAGGTTGCGAAGGCTGTGTCAACCACGATATCCTCGAACGTACCGGCCGCCGTTACTGCATCTGTACCGGAATGCTCTTCGATCCGGACGATCCTCATCGGGCCGAGAGAGAGGCGAGGGAAATTAAGAATTAAAAATTAAGAATTAAAAAATAAAGATCAATACAGGTATACAAAATGAAGAAAAAAGTAGTAGTCGCATTTAGTGGGGGATTGGATACATCTTTTACTGTTATGTATCTGGCCAAGGAAAAAGGATATGAAGTGTATGCAGCTTGTGCCAACACAGGCGGTTTCAGCGAAGAACAGTTGAAACAAAACGAAGAAAACGCCTATAAGTTAGGGGCAACTAAATATGTGACAATTGACGTAACAAAAGAATATTATGAAAAGAGCCTGAAATATATGGTCTTCGGAAATGTACTCCGTAACGGTACTTATCCGATCTCCGTCAGTTCGGAACGTATTTTTCAGGCGTTGGCAATCGCCCGCTATGCAAACGAGATCGGTGCCGATGCGATCGCCCACGGTTCCACAGGAGCCGGAAACGACCAGATCCGCTTCGACATGACATTCTTGGTGCTGGCTCCGAATGTCGAGATCATCACGCTGACACGCGATATGGCATTGAGCCGCGACTACGAAATCAACTATCTGAAAGAACATGGCTTCGAAGCAGACTTCACGAAACTGAAATATTCCTACAATGTAGGTTTGTGGGGAACTTCCATCTGCGGCGGCGAAATTCTCGACTCCACACAAGGTCTGCCGGAAAGTGCTTATTTGAAACAAGTGACAAAGACTGGCAGCGAAGAACTTCGTCTTGAATTCAAAAACGGTGAAATCCATGCCGTAAACGGTAAAGTATTCGAAGACAAAATCGCTGCTATCCAGAAGGTGGAAGAAATCGGTGCAGCATACGGTATCGGCCGTGACATGCATGTGGGAGATACGATCATCGGCATCAAAGGACGTGTAGGATTTGAAGCAGCCGCTCCAATGCTGATTATCGGCGCTCATCGCTTCCTCGAAAAATATACGCTTAGCAAATGGCAGCAATACTGGAAAGACCAGGTTGCCAACTGGTATGGAATGTTCCTCCACGAAAGCCAGTATCTCGAACCGGTTATGCGCGACATTGAAGCCATGTTGCAGGAATCACAGCGCAATGTGAACGGTACTGTCATTTTGGAACTTCGCCCGCTTTCGTTCTCGACTGTCGGCGTCGATTCAAAAGACGACCTGGTAAAGACCAAGTTCGGAGAATACGGAGAAATGCAGAAAGGTTGGACAGCCGAAGATGCAAAAGGTTTCATCAAGGTCACTTCCACTCCACTGCGTGTTTATTACAACAACCATAAGGACGAAGAAATATGATCAAAGTCGGGATTATTGGAGGAGCAGGATATACGGCAGGCGAATTGATCCGCTTGCTGCTGAATCATCCGGACGCCGAGATTACATTTGTGAACAGTACGAGCAATGCCGGCAACAAGATCACGGACGTGCATAGCGGACTGTATGGCGAAACAGATTTGATATTTACCGATGAACTGCCGCTGGACCAGATCGACCTCCTTTTCTTCTGTACCGCTCACGGCGATACGAAGAAGTTCATGGAGAGTCATACCGTACCCGAAAACGTGAAGATCATCGATCTCAGTATGGACTACCGCATCGAAAGCCCTGAACACGATTTCGTCTACGGCCTGCCCGAACTGAACCGACGCCGTATCTGCAACGCACAGCATATTGCAAACCCCGGATGTTTTGCCACCTGTATCCAATTAGCTGTTTTACCACTGGCCAAGCATCTGATGCTGAACTCGGATTTGCATGTAAATGCAATCACGGGATCGACAGGAGCTGGAGTCAAACCGTCGTCCACTTCTCATTTCAGCTGGCGAAACGATAACATCTCGATTTACAAACCGTTCACGCATCAGCATCTGGCAGAAATCGGACAGAGTCTACGGCAATTGCAGAACAGCTTCAACAGTATGGTCAACTTTATCCCGGTGAGAGGTAATTTCTCACGAGGTATCTTTGCCACGACTTATCTGGATTGCAAAATCGGACTGGATGAGATCAAGCGTATTTATGAAGAATACTACGCTGATCACTCTTTCACTTTCATCACCGACAAGAACCCGGATCTGAAACAAGTGGTAAATACGAACAAGTGCCTGATCTATCTGTTGAAACAGGAAGACAAGCTGCTGATCGTTTCGATGATAGACAACCTGCTGAAGGGAGCGAGCGGCCAAGCAGTCCACAACATGAACCTCCTCTTCGGCTTGGAAGAGACGGTAGGGTTGCATCTGAAGCCTTCAGCGTTTTAATGAAGAATGAAGAACGAAGAATGAAGAATTGCCACAATAGAACAAATTCATTATTGAATACAAAAAGCTATTCATTTGCACTTCGAATTGTACAAATGACTAAATATCTTCGAGAAATGAAACAAGAGTTCATCCTCAGCAAACAAATTCTTCGTTCCGGCACTTCTATTGGAGCTTCAATTCGAGAATCCGAATTTGCCCAAAGCAATGCTGACTTCATTAATAAACTAAGTATATCATTAAAGGAAGCTAATGAAACCGACTATTGGTTGAATCTTTTAAAAGATTCAGATTATATCGATTCTAATGCTTTTAATAGTATGGAGATTGATTGTGGAGAACTCATAGCTCTGCTTGTTTCTTCAATCAAAACTGCCAAAAATAATCAAATGAACCATGAAGTAACCTAATTCTTCATTCTTCATTCTTAATTCTTCATTTAATTATTATGAAATTATTCGACGTATATCCTTTATATAACATCAACATTGTCAAGGGCGACGGTTGCAAGGTATGGGATGAGAACGGAACGGAATATCTGGATCTCTACGGAGGTCATGCCGTTATCTCTATCGGACATGCACACCCTCACTATACAGCAATGATCAGTAACCAGGTGGCTAAACTTGGTTTCTACTCAAACTCCGTCATCAACAAGCTCCAACAAGAGGTAGCCGAACGACTGGGCAAGATTTCCGGTTACGAAGACTACAGCCTGTTCCTGATTAACAGTGGAGCCGAAGCGAACGAAAACGCCTTGAAGCTGGCTTCCTTCTATAACGGACGTACCAAAATCGTATCTTTCAATAAGGCATTTCACGGACGGACATCTCTTGCGGTAGAAGCGACTCACAATCCTTCCATTATCGCCCCTATCAACAATAACGGTCATGTCACCTATCTCCCGCTCAACGATATTGAAGCGATGAAGCAGGAATTGTCTAAAGGAGACACATGCGCTGTTATCATTGAAGGAATACAAGGTG
>ENA-OPSY01001983-OPSY01001983.1-human-gut-metagenome-genome-assembly--contig:-NODE-1983-length-10704-cov-2.208564_pt1 | contig 10704 bp, 7 predicted proteins | sample MGYA00241464_ERZ501920 | MGnify/ENA primary metagenome ERZ501920 (study PRJEB25962, sample SAMEA2042396) | human gut metagenome | biome: human gut; feature: human-associated habitat; material: faeces...
TAAAGTCACAAATATAGTTTATTTTATTTACTGAGAGCGTCTCCTTGCCTGCGGCAAACCAGAATTCAAACTCTATTATGCTGCTTCTTCAAACTGTGAATTATACAATTGAGCATAGAATCCACCTTTCGCAAGTAACTCCTCATGATTTCCCTGTTCGATAATATCTCCATCTTTCATCACAAGAATCACATCTGCATTTTTAATCGTAGACAATCTATGCGCGATTACAAAACTCGTTCTGCCTTCCATAAGATTATCCATCGCCTTTTGGATAAGAGCCTCTGTACGAGTATCTACAGAAGATGTTGCCTCATCAAGAATCATTACCTTGCTGTCTGCCAAAATAGCTCTTGCGATAGTAAGGAGCTGTTTCTGTCCCTGAGACACATTACTTGCATCTTCATTAAGTTCCATGTTGTAACCGCCTGGAAGTGTTCGGATAAAGCTGTCTGCATGAGCTGCTTTTGCTGCCTCGATAACTTCTTCATCTGTTGCATCCAAACGTCCATAACGGATATTTTCCATAATAGTTCCTTTATAGAGCCATGTATCCTGTAACACCATTCCAAATGCTTTACGAAGATCACGTCTGTTATAATCACGAACATCATGATTATCTAAAAGAATCTGACCACTATTTACATCATAGAAACGCATAAGCAGTTTCACCATTGTTGTTTTTCCTGCACCGGTAGGCCCGACAATTGCGATTTTCTGACCCGGCTTTACGTCTACAGAAAAATCGTTGATAATCGTCTGATTTGGATTGTAGCCAAAATTCACATGAAAGAATTTCACTTCTCCTGTTACGTTTTCTACAGATACCGCTCCCTCGTGTTCCTGATCTTCTTCCTCTTCTTCTAAGAATTCAAATACTCTCTCGGAGGCTGCTGTCATGGACTGTACCTGATTGATAACCTGAGCAATCTGCTGGATTGGCTGTGTAAAGTTCTTTACATACTGAATAAATGCCTGAATATCACCGACACCAATCGTTCCTCTAATTGCTAACAGTCCACCGGAAATAGCAACTCCGGCATACCCAAGGTTTCCGACAAATGCCATGATTGGCTGCATTAAACCTGACAAAAACTGAGATTTCCATGCGGATTCATATAAGACTCCATTGGTTTCATCAAATGTTTTTACCATATCTTTTTCTTTGTTAAATGCTTTAATGACCAGATGACCACCATAACTTTCTTCTACCTGTCCATTAATATGTCCAAGATATTCCTGCTGTGTGCGGAAATATTTCTGAGAAAACTTTACGACTGTAGACATTAAGATTGCCGATACCGGTAAAATGATAAATGCAATTAATGTCATTAACGGCGAAATGGTGAGCATCATTACAACGACACCAATAAGCGTTGCTGTTGAAGTAATAACCTGCGTTACACTCTGGTTTAATCCCTGACCTAATGTATCTACATCGTTGGTGATTCTTGAAAGAACTTCACCATAAGTACGACTTTCAAAGTACTTCATCGGCATACGGTTAATTTTCTCCGAGATTTCTTTTCGAAGGCGGTAACATATTTTCTGTGTTACGCCTGTCATAATCCATCCCTGTAAAAAGTTAAACACTGTACTTGTCAGATACAATCCTAAAGTAAGCAAAAGGATCTTTCCGATACGGGTAAAATCAATCCCGCCTGTTCCGGCAATCTTTTTCATCAGGCCTTCGGCCAGCGCAGTAGTTGCCTTTCCCATAACCTTTGGTCCAGCTACTGAAAATACTGTAGATATTGCCGCAAAAATCATTACCGCAAGAATCGCAAATTTATAATTTCCAATATAGCGAATGAGTTTCTTAAAAGAACCACTGAAGTTCTTTGCCTTCTCTCCACCTTGCATCATTCTTCTTCCGCCACCCATCGGGCCACGACCCCCCATTGGGCCTCTGTTTGATGTTCCTGCTTTATTTTCAGCCATTTTACTTACCTCCTTTCTTATGTTTTAACTTCTTGTCATCAGACTTTTCCTTTAATTTGTTATTTTCTTTCTCATCAATTTTTGTAGAAAGGATTTCTTTCTTATTTGTTTCCTTCTCTGCTTTTTCTTCTGCCAAACCTAATTTCTCAAGTCCAAGCTCCTTTTCAGAAAGCTGTGACTTAGCAATCTGAAGATATACCTCACAGTTTTTCAGCAGTTCTTCATGTGTTCCTTTTCCAACAATCTTTCCATCATCCAAAACAAGAATCTGATCTGCATGTAAAATCGTGCTGACTCTCTGCGCTACAATTACGATAGATGCATCCTGCACCTTTTCATTTAATTCCTTACGAAGTGCTGCATCTGTCTTCATATCAAGTGCGGAAAAGCTATCGTCAAATACAAGTACTTTTGCCTTTTTCGCAATCGCTCTTGCAATCGCAAGACGCTGTTTCTGTCCACCAGATACATTACTTCCGCCCTGGGCAATCGGACTGTCGTATTTTTCTTTTTTCGTCTCAATAAATTCTGTCGCCTGGGCAATTTCTGCTGCTTCTTTTATATCCTCATCTGTCGCATCTGCTTTTCCAAATCGCAGGTTAGAAGCGATTGTTCCTGAGAAAAGAACACCTTTCTGTGGCACAAATCCGATTTCCTCTCGGAGTTCTTCCATAGAAATCCGGCGAATATCTTTGCCATCTAATGTAATCTGTCCACCTGTCACATCATAAAATCTTGGAATCAGATTAACCAGCGTAGACTTTCCACAGCCGGTACTTCCGATAATTGCCGTTGTCTTGCCTGGCTCCACTTTAAAATCAATATCAGAAAGCACGTTATGTTCTGCTCCCGGATACTTGAAATCCACATGTGAGAATTCCAGAACACCTTTATGCTCCTTAAGCGTTTCTGGCTTCTTCACATTCTGAACAGAAGCTTCTGTCTTAAGAACTTCATCAATACGATCTGCTGCAACACCCGCTCTTGGTACCATAATAGACATCGCTGTCATCATAAGAAATGCCATAACGATCTGCATTGCATAAGTAATAAACGCTGTCATCGCACCAACCTGTAACGTACCCGCATCAATTTTTTGTGCGGAAACCCATGTGATTAGAATGGTAACACTGTACATGATAAACATCATTCCCGGCATCATAAACGTCATAATACGGTTTGTAAAAAGCTGCGTACCTGGCAAATTTTTATTCGCTTCATCCAAACGCTCTTCCTCTGTTTTCTCTCTGCCAAATGCACGAATAACAGAAAGTCCTGTTAAAATCTCTCTGGAAACAAGGTTAAGACCATCTACTAATGTCTGCATAATTTTGAACTTCGGCATCGCTATCGAAACAAGCAGCATAACAAATCCGAGAATCACAACAACCGCAAGAGCAATAATCCATTCCATTCCTGCTCCGGTCTGATACACTTTAATAATTCCACCAATTCCGATAATCGGTGCATACAAAAGAAGTCTCAGCATAACTGCTGTAACCATCTGAATCTGCTGAATATCGTTTGTACTTCTTGTAATAAGAGATGCTGTAGAAAAACGGTTCATTTCCGCATTTGAAAATCCCATAACCTTTTTATAGATTTTTCCTCGCAAATCCCTGCCAATACTCGCACCTACCTTAGAAGCAAGAAAACCGACTCCAATCGCCGCTACCAGAATCATAAATGCAATTCCAAGCATACGGCCGCCTTCTTTCCAGAGATAATCTGTCTGTATCTTATCGATATCTACTCCTGCAGCTTTATCACATTTTGTCGCATAGGCAACACCTGTAGAAAATAAAGTACTCTCTCCAATATCATTCATTTTCTTTTCGATTTCTTCTCTGGACTTCTGGATATCTTTGGCACTCATCATTCCTGTCTGCTTCATCTGATACAGCATTGGGCGCACATCAACGTAAATAACCTTTTTCCCGTTATCATCTTCCTCCTGAAAGCTTTTAAACTCCATGTTGAGCATCTTTCCAATCTCATCGACACTCATATCATCTATTTTATCCTTCATCGGAGCCATCGCAGGATTCGAAGCAATCGAATTCTTAATCATCTTCTTAAACTGCGATTCTTTTACATTTGACATGTTATGATTTAAGAAAATCGCTGTAAGAAATGTATCATCTAACTGATCCAGCTTCTCCTCATCTTCCGCCTTGCAAATGTAATACTCACCTTTTTTCTCATAAGTATCTTTCCATATTTTCTTCTCTTTCGAAGTCATATACAACTGCGAAATCTCATACTCATCCTCCGTCATTTTCACAGGAAGAATATGCTCCACACCTTTATTCTGAATTCCCACATCAATGATATCTGACGTATACTGCGGCAGCGACAAATCGCCAAACGCCTGCACAATAAGCAACAGCACAATCGCAACGATCATATACCAGTATGGGGCCATATTTTTAAATATTTTTGTCATTCTTTATGTCCTCCAACTACTTTTTGTCAAAACAATTTTACTCTGACTACTATGTTCATCAAAAATCAGCATCGTTTATTATTATACTTTCCAATGCCTACTCGTTCATCCTCTTCAATAAAATCTCTGAGCACTCCTCCAAAGAAAACTTCGCTGTATCAAGAACCAGATCATAGTTCTTCTCGTCCTTCCAGTCCTTTTTCGTCCAGAACTTAAAATACTTTTCCCTGCCCCAATCCTTTCTGTCCATTAAACGACGTGCCTTCTGCATCGTGTCTACATTTTCCTTATCAAAAATGCGCTGTACCCTCTTCTCCTTATCACTACAGCGAACAAAAACTGTCACAACATCTTCGCAGGATTTCAAAATTTCTGTAGAACATCTTCCGATAAAAACCGCCGGACCTTCTGCATGAAGATTCTTGATTGTCTCTTTCATTCCATAAAAAATCTCATTAATTTTCGCCATATTTTCATACTGATTATAGCCTGCCATCATCGCAATATTATAGAGAAAACTTCCTACTTTATTCTCGTCAAACTCCTTAAGAGTTGCAATCTCTATGCCATATCCTTTCGCGGCCTCAATCAGCAACTGTCCATCATAGTAAGGAATCTGTGCCTCTTTCGCGATGCGAATTCCGATATCCCGTCCTCCGCTGCCAAATTCCCTTTCTATTGCCACTGACTTCATATACTGCATTCCTTTCTTCTAATCTGACTAACTCTTTGGTCATCATCTTCATCAATACTCCAAAAATTATCTAAAATTTCTCCCGGTCATTTTCCAGTGGCATTATCAGTCGATGCCATTAAAAATACTTCCTGTAAATGCTATCTGTAAATATTTCCGTAAAGTAATTCTGTTACTTTTGAAGTTCCTCATCCAGACTGCGAAGCATCTTCTGCATTATCTGGTTCATAAGTTCTTTCTCCTCATCCGTCACATAACGCATGACAACCTCTTTACATTCATTATGAACCTCCAGCATATTTTTCGCTGCTTCCACAGCCTTCTCAGTCAACTCAATGTGTCTCTTTCTGCGGTCATTCTCATCCTCTGTCAAAACGACAAAACCTTTCGCCCGTAAATTATCTACAGACTTTGAAATGTGTGCTTTGGATAAATTCTTCTCCTCCACAATATCTTTTGCTGTATCACCACATGGTGAATGATATAAAAATAAAAGAATCTCCAGTTCTACATTTCTCACTCCGTATTTCTGTGCAAACACCTCTGACTTTTTATCAAGAAGCTTACGCATCTTCATTCCACAGGTATTAATTAACGAATCCCGCATAGTTTTATCCTCCTGTTATGTATCTTTTTCATATTCCTTAGGTTGCCTTTCGGCAATTAGTTCACTAACGAACTTGTTTGCATATAATAATCCTTTTCTTTCCAAATGTCAATGGTGAATTTTGAATTACCGAGCTGGCGAGGCAGACGAACTCCAGAATTTACTTCATAAACTTGTCTATCGCATCATTCAACGCTTCAATAGCCTCCTCATCCCCCGTTTTTATCGCATCAACAATACAAGTTGACATATGTTCTTTCAATATAACCCGGCTAAGGCTCTTGACTGCGGCATCTACAGCGGCGAGCTGGATTAACACTTCGCTGCAGTCTCTTCCAGATTCAATCATAATTTTTATAGACTTCATATGACCTATAATCCGGGCAATTCGGTTTAGTTCGTTTTTCACGATTTGGGGCGAATGGGTGTGTGTATGAGTGTAAACATTTCCGTTTGCATCTACATGGGTATGGGTATGCTGGCACACTGATGCCTCTCCTGATTTATGAGTATGCTGATTCACTGACAACTCTCCTGATTTATGAGTGTGCTGATTCACTGATGACTTTTCTGATTTACCAATATGTTGATGTTCTGACAATTCCTCATGCTTATGAGAATATCCTTCTTTATGTGTACTGTCATAGTGTACATTTCCTTGAATATCTTCCTGATTGTAAAAATTATTTCGATTTTTTATATATTCATTTTCTTGAATATGTATTTTCCCTATCTTTTTTGTTGTATCATTTTCCTTATTATTTTCATTTCTATTATTTTGAATATGTTTATTTTCCATTTTTATCCTGCCTCGTATTATTAAAATTTGTGGTAATTTTGAATTTTGTAATATCCAGAGAGATAGCAGAGAAGATTACAAAAATAAAATCAATGTATATAAGATTAATGTTATAAAATCGTATAAAAGATATATTCCAGCAATTATTTTACTCATTGCAATAATATTATATGAAAATGATATTAAAAACGCCGCAATTTCATTACCGAATATAATAGATAAGTAATATCATTTTCTGATTGAAGTATTTATAATCCAAATATCACAATCCGCTCTCTCATATCATTTCCCGGAAATAAATCTCTGCAATCTATTTCGTCTTCAAACATAAATTCATCTACGGTCATTAAATAAGAAATATATTCATCTGACGGATAATAAAACAGTAGTTTTATCTCTCTTGGTTTTTCGTAATAGGATTCTAGTATCCTGTGTATCACTTTTTGCAAAATTTCAAGTGAAAATGGGTTAAAGAAGTAAATTCTATCTACTTCTCTTGGTACAGAAAAGTATTCGGCATTTTCCGCTTTAAATGCTACTCTTCCTGCTGAAATGGCTTTTTCTTTGTTTTCTATTGCTTTATTGTAGATTCTCTCATCATATTCCACGCCGATGGACCTGCATCTGGTCTGATAGGCAAGGAAAAAGTCTACACGGCCTTTTCCACACCCGTAATCAAGAAGTGTATTGCCTTTTCTTATGATTCCTGTGTTTGCCAGCCTTTCTAATACAGAATATGGCGTTGGTTCATAGGGATAATAATATTGTCCTGCATTGGAATCATCGCGTCCCATTGTATGGATTTTCAGTAGTTTATCCCATTTATTTTCATATATATCTTCTTTCATTTTTTATTTGCCCCTTTTTTTATTTTTCTCTTATATTCTCCTATTTTCTTTCATTTTCTTTCTCAGAATATTTCCTGTGATTCTCAATTAGTCTACCATAATCCCACTTCTAATCCAATCTTCCAAAATAGAAATTCATATTTTTTAAATAGAATATCAAATGTCATTCTTTTTTCTAAAATGCTAAACTCCAATCAAGTTAAGAAACACGCAAATAAAAAAAGAGGAGAGGAAAAATGGAAAACAACAGTAACAGTGGTGTTATATACCAGGGAAAAATACCAAATCGTGTGAAGTACTGCTTTGCCTTTGGTGCATTAGGAAAAGACTTAATCTATGGAATGATTGCAACTTTTTCTATGATTTATTTTACAGATATTATTAAAGTTGCTCCCGCATTTATCGGAAGTATGTTCTTCGTTGCAAAGTTGTGGGATGCTTTTAACGATTTATTTATGGGTATGATTGTTGATAATACGAGAAGCCGGTGGGGTAAATTCGTTCCGTGGCTTGTTATCGGTACATTGATTAACGCTTTTGTATTCATTACCGTATTTACAGACTTTCATTTATCAGGTGTAAGTCTTTGTGTATTTGCATCTGTCGTTTATGTTTTATGGGGAATGACTTATACGATTATGGATATTCCGTATTGGTCTATTATTCCTAACTTAACTTCCGACCCGGAAGAACGTGAAAAAGTATCTGTTTTACCAAGAATTTTTGCCAGCATCGGTCAGTCTCTTATCATCGCCGGCTTCGGTGTTCAGATTATCAAAGGACTTGGCGGCAACTATACTGGTTACCACAGATTTGCATTAATTATCGCAGCAACCTTTATTTTTACAATGGCTGTCTGCGTTATCAACCTGCCAAAGAAACAGCAGGCTACCGGAACTGCAGAGAAAATGAAATTCAGAGATATTTTCACTGTAATCAAAAAGAATGACCAGTTAAGATGGGCTGTCCTCTTAATTTTATTATACAATATTGGAATTCAGGCTATCATGGGTGTTGCTACATATTATTTCAGCTATGTTTGCAATAATGCCGGAATGTTATCTGCTTTCATGATCAGTGCATCTGTTGCAGAGGTAGTTGGATTATTAATCTTCCCTAAAGTCACAAAATTATTATCCAGAAAAAAGGCATTCTTAATGGCTTGTACGCTTCCACCAATCGGCCTTATCTTACTGCTCATTGTAGGATTTGTATGTCCTTCTAATATTCCTTTAACTGCAATTGCGGGAATTATCGTTAAAACTGGTACAGGTCTTGAACTTGGATGTGCTACCGTTTTCCTTGCAGACGTTGTTGATTATGGCGAATATGTATTAGGTGTCAGAAATGAAGGTGTCGTATTCTCCCTTCAGACATTAATCGTAAAACTGACCGCAGCTTTTACAGCTTTAGCAATCGGATTCGTATTAGAATTAACTGGATACGTTCCAAATGCAGTACAGTCTTTAGCAACACAGAACTCCATCCGTGTGCTGATGTGCATTGTACCAGCTCTCGGCATCATTCTTGCTTACGTTGTATTTAAGACTAAATATAAGCTTAATGATGAGTTTATGAAAAAAGTAGTTGCTAAGATTAGTGGTAAAGCTGAAGAATAATCGCAGAATATTACACAAGGTATAAGACTAGAGCGTGTTTGAAAAAGGCTTTCTGCAATATAACAACAGGATACTGTGCAAAGTATATAACACTAACTATTCCGATTCATTAAATTTACAAACTTACATTTCAAATAAATTCTATGTTTCGGAACAGTTATAAAACATTATAGGGCAAATAAGTAAGGGCAAGTTGATTGATATAAAATGTAATCGACTTGCTCTTATTTATGGTACAATCTAAACGGCTGCAAAATAATAAAATAAGTAGCAAAATCCATACCAAAAGAACTATGTCAAAAATAAATAACACAATAAATAGAAAAACAACTATAAAAAATAAATTTCAAAACACACAACAACGTAACTATAAAAAAACAAACTTAAAATCAAATACCATATAAATAACCACAAATAAACTACAGAAAAAATGAGGAAAAAATCTTGATAAACTTTACTATTATTTTAGCTGATGATGAACAGCAAATATTATATGGAATGAAAAACGGCATCGACTGGGAGAGCCTTGGTTTCTCCGTTGTTGGTACGGCACAAAACGGGAAAGAGGCCTTAGAACTCATTGAAGAATATCACCCAGACCTTTTAATCAGTGATATTAAAATGCCATTTATGGACGGTTTAGAGCTTTCTAAAACCATTCATGAGAACTACATAAACACGAAAATTATTCTTTTTTCCGGTTGGGATGATTTTGAATATGCCAGAACTGCTATCAGCTATGGAGTTTCACAATACATCATGAAACCAATCGACTACAACGAAATGCAGAAACTTCTCACTACAATGCATGAGGAACTCGAAAAAGAATATGCCGAGAAAATGAACCGCACCCGCTTGGAGAACATTTACACAGAAAGTATTCCTCTTCTTCGGCAGCAGTTTTTTACACAGCTTTTAACAGAAACTCTTACCGAAGATTATTGTACTCTTCAAATGAAAAATTTAAAACTGAATTTTGATTATGAAGTTTTTCACATCATTACTGTAAAGATTCGTGAAAATGATTTAAATGATGTTCTTTCCGAACTTTCCATCAAGGAAACGATTAAAGAATCTCTCGAAAAAATAACGGACCTCTACCATTTCGGTATGATTGACAGAGAAGTATTTTTTCTATGTGGCAATAAAAAGCACGATATTGAACGGATTACCCGTACTATACAGGAGGCCTCCGTCATTATCGAACGTATTTTTCACACGAAAATATCCTGCGGCATCAGTTCCAGCGGTACCAGTTTAAGGGCACTTCCTGTCCTCTATCAGCAGGCTCTAGAAGCACTTGATTATAATGTAGTCATTCAAGATGAGAGCTATACTTACTATAATGACATCCTTCCGCTCCAAAAGGATGCACCGCTTCAAAAAGACGATGACTGGAATTCCGAAGTAGATTCCATTGAGAAGATCATAACTCACTGTTCTGAAGAAGAACTGAAAACTGCTGTTTTAAATATGCTTGAACATCTACATGAAGCCCATTACAACTTAAATGAATACCAGATCGTCATATTAGAGATTTCCTTCTCCCTCGCCCGTCTTTATAAAAAATATCAGATTACCTCTGATAAAGAATTTGCCGGTTCCAAAAAAATGGCGGTAAAAATTCTTTCTTTAAACACTGGCGAAGAGCTCGACAACTGGCTTATTAATTATTTTCAGCTCATGCGTACATTGATTCAGAAAAAGCAGGTAGATAATAACGTTATTTTAGCAGAAAATGCAAAGAAAT
>ENA-OPSY01001986-OPSY01001986.1-human-gut-metagenome-genome-assembly--contig:-NODE-1986-length-10691-cov-6.417544_pt1 | contig 10691 bp, 7 predicted proteins | sample MGYA00241464_ERZ501920 | MGnify/ENA primary metagenome ERZ501920 (study PRJEB25962, sample SAMEA2042396) | human gut metagenome | biome: human gut; feature: human-associated habitat; material: faeces...
AAAATAAAGTTCCATCAGCTTTTTACAGTCAGTCTCAGCTTCTTCCCTTTCCTGTTCATCTAACGGAAGGTCGTAGCCCTTTTCCCATTGTTCTGCAGCCTCTTCCTCGGCACTTTTTATCTCCTCCGTGGAAGATACATCTTCCGTATCTTCCACAAGAGATTCATCCACAATACTATCTTCTTTTCCACAGGCACATACGAAGCATCCAATCAGAAATGCCATAATCAGCAAAATGCTTTTTTTCTTTAATGCCATAATATCATCCTTTCTTTCAAAGCAAATTTAATGTGCTTTTGCTATTGGCGGCAGTTCCAACTCTATTTGTTCTATAGAATTGGAAAGATACCTGAAAGTTCCGTCTTCAAATGGCTGGACCACAACCGTATTCCGAAAAGCGAGATCAGAATTATAATCCGGCCATACTCCATCCACGATAAGTGTAATCGTTCCATCCGCATTTTGGGTATAGTCAACTACTTCTCCGAAAGGTGGGTATGGACTGGCATAAATCATCTCATATTCATAGCTATTGCTGCCCTCATCATATCCACAATGCTCTCTCAACTGTTCTACCGATACCGGAAAATAAGTAGTCATTATCCTTTCATATTCCTCTGCCGGAATCTTCCAACCCTCAGTTTTCAGATTTTCCCCCGTAGAAATCCTATAAACATCTTCATACATACAAGGCATCAGAATGTCCTCCACATTGCTGCTATCCCAATCTGTAACGAGCAGATTGTAATTCACATAACTTAGTCCTGATATGTATTCTTGCGTTAATTCCCGGCAGTCTTCTGGTAGCGGTTCTATTCTCCAATACTGTCTCAAACTTGCATGTGCAATCACATATTCATATGCGTAGATAAAATACCCTTTTTCAGTAAGTTTAATTTCAGCCACATTACTTACCGAAGTTCCCTGTATTTCAGGCACTCCACCTTCCTTCCAACGAACACCTATATAATAAGTCTGCAACTCACCTTTCCGGTAAATAAAAGTAACTGCTCCAATCAGTCCATCTCTATGCACTTCAAATACCGTAACCATCGAGTCCTGTCCCTTCAAGTAATCTGCGTAAAACGCTTCAATTGCTTCATGATTTTGCATAGCATTATCTTCTTCAACACTTACCAAACCGCTTCTGCCCAATTGTTCCACCACGGCTTTCCTCTGCTCGTTGGTAAATTCGTTAATACCCGAAGAGTAGCTTGGTGCATCTACAATTACAATATCCTTATAGATTTCTCTGACCGATTCTGCTGCTGACAAAACCGTACTCTGCAACTGCTCCTTCTCCTCTTCTGAAAGGAGGTCATCGCTGGCTTGCGGAATGAACCAATATGCTGACTCTGTAGAAGTTTCCGCATTCTCGGCTTCTTCTGTTTCTGCTTCGCTATTTTCGATTTCTACAGGTGACTCCCATACTTCTTCTGCCACCTTTTGCTTTTCTGCATGCTGTTTTCCCCAACAGAACACTCCTGCTATCACGAAAAACAACAGCAGCAAAATCGGAAGTCCACATCTTCTAAGCAGCCATTTCACATCTTCCATTATTCGCCTCCGTACAATTCTTCCCATTCTTCTAACGTCAACCGTGGCGTATGCCAAGTTTCTCTGTAGTTGTCTTCAGATGGTATAATTCGGTTAGATACATATTGTACTCCTCCGTCCTCTAACGGGCGGACCACAACCTCATGAGCATATACCTTGGAATCACCTGCATAAGGGAATACTACATTAGCTGTAAGTGTAATTGTCCCATCGCTGTTTTCTGAAAAACCGACTACCTCTGAATATGGATATTCCGGGTACTCTACTTCTTCGAAGCCTCTCGGCTTATATTCATAAGTTGAATTCTCCGAATAATAGACGGTTTTTGATTGCAGCGTTTCACTGTCAATATTGAAATATTTCATAATAACACTTTCAAATTCCTCTTTTGGAATCTGATAAACTGCACTGATTGATAAGTTGTCATCAGCAGCATAAGGAACATACTGACCGTTTACTTTTGGATAAAGAATGTCATACATATCATAGAAATTCAAATCTCCAAAATCATCCTCGCTCCAATCTACAATGAACATATTATTCTGTTCAAAGCTGATTGGGCGAAGGTATTTCCGACTCAACACCCTATATGTTTCATCCAATGGCTGTACTCGTAATGCGGTATGCTCCTCTGCCCCACTCAACGTAAGAACATACAATTCTTCTGAAAACCAGACACCGGAAAACATCAGGTAACCTTCTTCTGTATAATTCCAATACTCCGCTTGATAGTTTCCTATAACCTCTCTTTTCATATTTCCATTTTCATACTTGTAATAGCTTCTGACCACATCCACATTTCCGTCTTTTGTGTGCAAATCGTATTTTACAAATCCGCCCAAATAACTGATTTCAAGAATCGTTATTTCTGCTTCCTCCTGTGCATCCACTTTTTCGCAGAATTTCACTACCTTCTCTGGTTCCGTCATGTTAATTTGATTTCTGCTGTCAACAGCCGGATATCCATTTTCTCCAAGGCAATTTACAATACTGCGAATCGTTTCCAAATCAGCTATCTTGTTTTCTTCTGCTGCCTTCTTATAAAAATCTATACAGATGTTTATAATTTCTTCTGCGTTCTCCTGAGGTTCTTCTGGAATAGTCTGAATATCAATTACTGTTTCCGAAACTGTATCTTCTTCCGGGGGTGCATCGCTGCACCCCGAAACACTAAGCATCAGTACAAAACTAATTACTGCTAAACCACTCTTCCAGAACCAGGCTGTCTTTCTTAACAACATATCCACTTCCTCCTCTTCCTTTCACATCTTCTACCATGCTGATAATCAATATAGGACGTTCTACCGTATCTTCTGCTGTAAAAATTGCAAACCATCCTAATTCCGTACCCGAAGTATCATCCTTCGATGCCTTGATTTCTGCCGTACCTGTTTTTCCTGCTAAAAGAATGTCATCCCGATGGGCTGCATATCCAGTTCCATTAGAATCATTCACAACCTTCTTTGTTCCTTCCAATACACGGCTTGCTGTCTCATTAGAAAAGGCACCCGGAATCCAATACTCAGCTGCGATTTCATTCTTATATACCAAATAAGGCTTTATGACATTTCCCTCATTACAGAAAGCAGAATAGATACATGCCATATGTAATGGATTCACTAAAACCTGCCCTTGACCGTAACCACTATCGGCTAACTGTATTTCTGTTTCAATTCCCTCCGAATTAGAATACTGCGACTCTGCCATCTTAATCTCAAATGGCAGTTCCTCATTAAAACCAAGTCCAGTCAAAGAACTCTCCATCTCTTCTGAGCCAATCTTTAATGCTGCCTTTGCAAAATAAATATTATCGGAATAAATCAAAGCGTTCTCTAAAATAACTGGTTCATATGCATGAAGGGTAGTTACATAATAAGACCCCCACGATGCATCTTTTTGCCAGCTTAATCCTACATTACCATAATCTTCATTTGGATCAATTGCTCCTGATTCCAAACCGACCGCAGCCGTAACTGGCTTGAATGTCGAACCGGGACACCAGACTTGCCGGAACCGATTATACATAGGCTTATCCTCGTCATCATTCAATGCTATCCACTGCTCACTGGACAATCCCATGATAAAATCATTATTGTCATAAGATGGTGTACTGACCAAAGCCAGTACTTCTCCGGTATATGGATTCATGGCTACAGAGCAGCTCTTGTCTTCCTGAAACTGCTCATATAAGGCAATCTGCAAACTGGCATCTATCGTCAGCTTAATGTCCTGACCGTGCTGCACTAAAATACAAGCAAGTTCTTCTTTCTCTTTGCCTTCCGAATTCACAATGTATATCCTGCAGCCGTTTTGCCCTTTCAGTTCCTTTTCAAACAGACCTTCCATTCCGCTTCTGCCAATCACACTGTTAGCTGTATATCCCTCTCCTGCATGTTCTTCTAAATCCTCTGCAGTAACACTTTGTACATACCCTACCAAATGTGCAGCCGCTTCACCTAAAGGATACTCACGAACTTCAACGTCAGATATCATTACTCCGGGAATTGCCAGCAAACTTTCGTGCCTTTCTTTCTCCTTCAATACATCTTCGTCCGGTTCTACTTTTAGCAGTTCGATTTCTTCCACTCTCGGAATCGTTTTTATTGGAACAAAAGAATCATCTTTTACCCACTGTGCTGACAATTTCTTCTCTATCACTTCCGGCGTGGTTTCCAGTAATTCTGCAATCTTGGCGATTGCTTCCTCCCTGTTCTCCAATTTTCCCGGAACGATTCCAACCGAAGATGCAGTTCCTTTTCCAGCAAGCACTCGTCCATTCCTATCCAGAATTTCTCCCCGGTTTGCCTGTGTCGTTGAAACTCTTACCTTATCAGTAGAAGCTAAATTCGGAAAGATCAGTGAATTATCCCAAACCAACTTATACCCGTCTTCGCCCTCCAGAAAAAATGCTTCATTCTCAAAGCTGATTTCTCCTGCAACCGTATCAAAAGATGTCTGATAAGTTACGGTCAGTTGCTCTTCGTCGTATGCGATAATCTCGACCGCCATATTCTGGATTTCAATACCTTCGTAAATAGCTGAATTGCGTTTTATGAAATCCTCCTGACTGACATTGCCAGATGCCTCAATATGGAGCATCGCATACATTTGCTCATACTCCTGTGCCGGGATGTGATTCATGTATTCAACCAGAAGTTCTTCTGGTGTTTTCCACACCTCCTCCTTTTTGAACATTCCTGCCACACATACCGCAACAGTAATCGCAGCCATTCCTATAACAGCAATCGCAATCCATAGGAGCCTGCTTTTCTTTCTTTTATGTCTGCTTTTTCCTCTCTTCATATTGACCTCCATTCATTTTGCTTTGCTGATATGGTCATATTCTATTTTCAATGTTCATTACTCGCTTTCAAAATATTACATTCGTAAGATTTTGAAATAAAAAAATTTTCCTTTTGTTCTGTTCTACTCTGCATCCCTCCTTTTTATTTATTACATGCGTAAGATTTCACATTAAAAAAATATTTTTGAAACCCGCTGCACTTGTGTAAATATTACATCAGTAAGATTTATAAGTCAAGTTATCTTTATATAAAAAGGCTCCTGCCAGAAGGTATCACACATTTTCGCAAAAGTGATACCTTTTAGCAAAAGCCTATTATTCAGCAGAGTCTTGCACCACCCCACTGTTTCAATATTCAAATGTTTCATTCAAAAAACCAGAAAACACACATCTATTTTCTTTCCTTAATATCCCACAAACCGCAGAAAATCAAGGTTTCCTTGAAAGCAGACAGACGGTTTCAATATTTCCCGTCGCAGGAAACATGTCCACGCACTGCACTTTCTTCACCTTATATCCTCTCGCCTGCAGCACCTCAAGATCTCTCGCTAAACTGGTCGGTTTACAGGAAATATAAACCATCTGCGGCACATTATAGCGGATGATCTTCTCAAGTGCTTTCGGATGGATCCCGTCTCTTGGCGGATCAAGTACGATATAATCCGGTTTTTCCTCAATCGTGTCAATGACTTTTAATACATCTCCCGCGATAAATTCACAGTTGGTAAGTCCGTTTAAGGCAGCATTTTCCCTTGCGGCCACAACTGCTTCCTCCACGATTTCCACACCGATCACTTTCTTCGCAACCGGAGATAAGATCTGTGCGATCGTTCCGGTTCCGGAATACAGGTCAAATACCGTCTGGCTCGCCTCATCATCGAGCGCATCTCCGATAAATTCTCGCGCCGTCTGATAAAGCACTTCTGCGCCAAGGGAATTGGTCTGGAAAAAGGAAAACGGCGTGATCTTGAATTTCAGGTCGAGCAGCTCCTCATAGAAGAAGTCCTGTCCAAATAAAATATCTGTCCCCTCATTTTTGATCGTATCGGCAACACTGTCATTTTTCGTGTGGAGGATTCCTTTTAACACACCGTCATATGTTTCCTCACAGAGTGCCTTTACCCATCCGTCTAATAATACGCTTTCGGTTTCCGCACCAAGTCCGTCCGTCTGCGTTGTTGTTACCAGGTCAACTAAAATCTCTCCTGTTTTTGCCGCCTTTCTCACAAGAAAATGGCGCAGATATCCGGTGTGGCGGAGTTTATGGTAAAATGGGATCTGTCTTTCCTTAAAATATTCCAATGTGATCTTAAGCACACGGCGGAAATCTTCATCTACGATCTGACACTCCCCTACGTTTACGATATCATAAAAACTGCCCCGTTTATGCATGCCAAGTGCTAACGGCCCGTCCTTATATTCATCTCCAAATGAAAACTCCATCTTATTGCGGTATGCCTTCGGTCTTGGGCTCGCCTTGATCGGTAAAAACTCATATCCCTTATTTTCCTCGGTGATGACCGCATCGATCAGATCTTTTACCTGCTGCTCCTTCATGGAAAGCTGTTCTTCATACGGAAGGCTCTGGAATGTACAGCCGCCGCAGATACCATAATGAACACATCCCGGTTCCGGCAGTTCCAGTGCAGATTTTTCCAACACCTCGAGCAGGCGTCCCTCACATTTTCCTTTTCTGACCTTATTGACCGCCGCTGATACTTTCTGTCCCATGATCGCATTTTTTACAATGACACGCGTGCCATCTTCCGCTCTTAAAATTCCTTTATTCGGGAAATCCACCCGTTCAATGATTCCTTCTACGATCTGCCCTTTTTTCATAACCAATTCCTTTCTCTTTTCCTATGAATTTAAAAAGGGCTGCAACACTGCAGCCCCTTAAAGATATTTCTTACTCTTCTGTTTTGTCCTCTGCCGGCTCTTCTGCTTTGTCGTCATCTTCTTCGTCCTCGAAGAAATCATCATCAAAATCATCCTCGAAGTCGTCTTCGAAATCCTCTAAATAGTCCGGTGCAAAGAAACGATAGATTCCGTAAACTGCTGCTGCAACTGCGGCAATGATTCCGATAATTGCGAATACCCAGACAACTTTGGAAGCTTTCTTCTCTTCCTCTGCTTCTTTTTTGTTCAGCAGTTCATTTAATTTTGAAATGTTAACTAAATCTTTTAAATCATCCATCTTGTTCATGGGGCTCCCCTCCTTCTATTTTCAGACTGTGACATCTTACAGTCATATGATACATATTATTCCCATATTGCAGTACTTGTTCAGAAAACAAATAATTCCGCACTGCTTATTGCATATGTTTATTATATCATATGTTTCCCATTTCGCCTATAAAAAATTTATAAATTAAACGATTTTATAACTTTTTTAATTTTGCAAAAGAAGCAAACATTTTTTTAATTCCCACCGTGTCAAACTGGACTGTAACCTCATAATCTCTCCCACCTTCAACAATGGCAACCACCGTTCCTTCTCCAAACCGCGTATGTAAAACACGGTCTGCAATATCATACGGCAGCTTTTCTTCTTTCGTATGAACAGAGGCAAATGCACGCGCCTGCATGCTCTGTCCGGAAGGCTGCTGTCTCATCGTCATGCGCTTTGGTTTCACATTCCATGTATTTTCAATCGAAGAATCTGATTCTTTTCGCGAAACAACGGGGGCTTTTCCTTCTAAAAGCTCCAGCGGTATCTCTTTAACAAAACGTGAAACTTTATTGTACTGTGTCTCTCCACGGATCATTCTCTGCTTTGCACAGGTGATCGTCAATTCTTTCATAGCACGGGTAATACCCACATAGGCAAGCCGGCGTTCTTCCTCTAACTGCTCACTCGAATCATCCGATGTAATCGACATATAACTAGGAAACAGTCCATCCTCCATACCTGCTAAATATACTTTCGGAAACTCCAGTCCCTTTGCACTGTGCAGAGTCATCAAAACAACATAATCGCTGTCATCTTCCAGACTGTCAATGTCTGCCACCAGTGCAACTTCCTCTAAAAAGCCGCTCAGCGTCGGATGTTCTTCACCTTCCTCATAACTTACAACTTTGCTTAAAAGTTCATCGATATTCTCGATCCTCGCTTCTGCCTCATCCGTACCTTCCGCTTCAAGCTCTTTGACATATCCGGTTTCCTCAATCACTTCCCGGAGAAGATCGGAAATGCTGATAAATTCCAGCTTACTGCGGAATACCTGGATCAGATTTACAAACGGTTTTACCTTTGACGCTGCTTTTCCAATCGAAGGAATCTCGTCCGCACGCTTTAAGGCATCGTAAAAACTGATATCGTATGCCTCCGCATAATCAGACACACGGTTTACGGTTGTTGCGCCGATACCGCGTTTCGGAACATTTAAAATACGGCGCACCGCCAAATCATCGCGCGCATTGTCGATCGTCTTTAAATAAGCGAGCAGATCTTTCACTTCTTTTCTCGCATAGAAATTTACACCGCCAACGATCTTATATGGAATGTTTGATACAATAAAACGCTCCTCAAACAGACGCGACTGCGCATTCGTCCGGTACAAAACAGCATAATCCCCATAATGGTAATCTCCGTTTCTTACCCCGCCTGCAATATCACGCGCAATATAATCTGCTTCCTCATAGCCGGTATTAAACTGTTCAAAGTCAATCTTCTTTCCCTCATCATTTGCAGTCCAGAGTGTCTTTGACTTTCTGCCGACATTGTTTGCGATCACACTGTTTGCAGCATTTAAAATATTCTGCGTAGACCGGTAATTCTGCTCTAACTTGATCGTCTTTGCATCCGGAAAATGTTTTTCAAAATTTAATATATTATAAATATTTGCTCCACGGAACTTATAAATAGACTGATCATCATCACCGACGACACAGAGATTACGGTACTTGGATGCCAATAATCGCACCAGTTCAAATTGTGCCGTATTCGTATCCTGATACTCATCCACCATGATATAACGGAATCTTTCCTGATAATATTCCAGAACATCCGGCTGTGTCTGAAGAAGCTGTACCGTCTTTAAAAGCAGATCGTCAAAATCGAGTGCATTGTTAGCTTTCAGCTGCTTTTCATACTCGGTATAAACCTGTGCAATCTTCTTTTTCGCCCAATCCCCTTCCGCACGAAGTGTCATCTCTTCCGGTGTGACAAGCTCATCTTTTGCAGAAGAAATCGCACTAAGAAGCGACCGTTCCTTAAACATTTTCGTATCAATCTGCAAATATTTACACACATCCTTGATCAGTGTCTTCTGATCATCTGCATCATAAATCGTAAAATTTGTATCATACCCAAGCCGGTCAATATATCTGCGCAGGATCCGCACACACATTGAATGGAAGGTGCTCACCCAGATACCCTCCGAACCGAATCCAACAATCTGATCCACTCTCTCACGCATCTCCCCGGCTGCCTTGTTCGTAAATGTGATCGCCAAGATATTCCATGGGTTCACACCTATCTGATCGATCAACCAGGCAATCCTGTGTGTAAGGACACGTGTCTTACCGGATCCTGCTCCGGCAAGGATCAGAAGCGGGCCCTCTGTATAGAAAACGGCCTCCTGCTGTCTGTCATTTAATGTATCATAAATACTCATATTTTTGTTCCTCTTTCTTCTCCTCTCTCGAGGCTCTATTGCATCATTATATTATAAAAAAAGTGGGGTGTCAAAGAATCTCTCGTCCCTATTTTTCGTCGTAAAAATAGAAAAATCCAGCTCCTTTTTTCTTATCTGTAAAATTTTGCAAAATATCTGGACTTTAAAATTTTAATGTGCTAATATGTCATTGTATGAATGAGTGGGGCAGTTTATGTCACACTCTTATTGATTATTTGTCATGGAGGGATAATATAATGAGTAGAAAAATCAGAACAGAAGCGGTCGATTCTTTATTTGATGCCGTTCTCAGTCTGAAAAGCAGAGAAGAATGCTACACATTCTTTGAAGATGTCTGCACGATCAATGAGCTTTTATCGCTTTCACAGCGTTTTGAAGTAGCTAAGATGCTACGTGATCAGAAAACATACCTGGAGATTGCAGAAAAGACTGGTGCTTCCACAGCAACAATCAGCCGCGTAAACCGCTCTCTTAATTATGGTAATGATGGATACGATATGGTATTTGAGAGACTTCAGGCAGGGGCTGAAGAATCCGAATCTTAATTTTACAGACACCGGCAGGAGTTGGTAGTAACAGCTATTGCCAAACACATAATAGCAAAAAGGAACGAATTTCAAAATCTGAAATCCGTTCCTTTTTTTATTCTTCTTAAAAAAGCTAACGCTTTTATTTTTTCTTATCCGGCTTTGGAAGTTCGTCCACCATTTTTTCAATCAGTTGCTTTTTCACATACACATCAAAACTGAGATTACAGATAAAGGCAAACTTCTGAAGCTGTTCTCTTTCTTCATCATCCACACATACAAAGAATGCTCAGCAGTCTCATACGCCTTACGAATACTATCCTGCAACTCTCCGATCCTGCTTTTTTCCATCTTACAGACTTCTTCATAGATACTTTCCATGTCAAATTCCGAATCCACAGCAAAATATTTGTCTGTCAGTGGCTTTAACAAAATCTCAATATCTTTGATTGAGAGCAGGTTCTTAAAATAATAGACAAAAATTAAAACCAGAAGGTGCTCTTTGGAATACTTTTTCTTATTCGGAGGCGGAAGCAGATTGTTTTTCGCATAATTATTGATCATCGTTTTCGTCAGGATCTTATCATCCTCATAACGCTTCGTCGAACTGAGCTGTTCCTCCATAAAAGTTGTTACCTGATCCATATATAAATCAATATTCGG
>ENA-OPSY01001997-OPSY01001997.1-human-gut-metagenome-genome-assembly--contig:-NODE-1997-length-10641-cov-2.123559_pt1 | contig 10641 bp, 8 predicted proteins | sample MGYA00241464_ERZ501920 | MGnify/ENA primary metagenome ERZ501920 (study PRJEB25962, sample SAMEA2042396) | human gut metagenome | biome: human gut; feature: human-associated habitat; material: faeces...
TCCCTTTGCAATATAATCAAAATCTTCATCTGGTAATAAACTTCCTGGACGCACATCGATCGGTTTCTTATCTTTTAATACGATCTTCTGTAATTCTTCTGGGAATCCACCTTCTGGCTGTCCGATCATACCTTCAAAATATTCTACAACAGAATCTGGATAAGATAAATCTTTACCAACTTCTAAGATATTCTCTTTTGTTAATCCATTCTTGAACATAAAGATCGCAAAGTCTCCAACAACTTTAGATGATGGTGTTACTTTAACGATATTTCCAAGCAGCTGGTTCGCATCTTTATATAAACCTTTGATCTCTTCAAAGTCTTCCGCTGCACCCATTTCTTTTACCTGTGCTAACAGATTAGAGTACTGTCCACCTGGAATCTCATATTTGTAAATCTCTGTATTTGGTGCATCCATTCCGCTCTCAAACTGTTTGTAGATTGGGCGGATTCTTGCATAGTACTGACTTAATTCTGTTAATTCATCTGGATTAAGTCCTGTATCTCGCTCTGTTCCTTTTAATGCTTCTACTAATGAATTCATACATGGGTTACTTGTCATAGAACTCATAGAACCGATCGCACAGTCAGCGATATCTAGTCCTGCTTCAGATGCCATTAATAATGTGCTGACACCATTTCCAGTAGAATCATGTGTATGAAGATTAACTGGAATATTTAATTCTTCTTTTAATGCACTAATAAGTTTCTTCGCTGCATATGGTTTTACAAGACCTGCCATATCTTTGATCGTAAAGATATGAACACCTAAGCTTTCTAATTCTTTGGCTTTCTTTACATAGTAATCTAATGTATATTTTGTCTCGTTTGGATCTGTGATATCTCCTGTGTAGCAGATCGTTCCTTCTACGATCTTACCTGTCTTTAATGCTGTCTCGATCGGCATCTTCATATTCTCAACCCAGTTTAAGCTGTCAAAAATACGGAACACATCTACACCTTTTTGTGATGCTTCTTCGATGAATTTCTTAACAACATTATCTGGATAGTTGCTGTATCCTACAGCATTAGATGCTCGAAGTAACATCTGGATCAATGTATTTGGCATATGTTGTCTTAATAATTTTAATCTCTTCCATGGAGACTCTTTTAAGAAACGATAAGCTGTATCATAAGTAGCCCCACCCCATGCCTCTACAGAGAATGCATTCTCCATAAATGCGTTTGTCGCATCAGATGCTCCGATCAAATCTTTTGTTCTCATACGTGTTGCCATTAAAGACTGCTGTGCATCACGCATTGTTGTATCTGTGATCAGTAATCTCTTCTCATTTAACAGGCTCTGTGTGAAGTCTTTAGCTCCCATCTCTAAGAACTTGTCTCTGGAACCATAAATCTTCTTCTCTGTATCATACTTTGGAAGAGTTCTTGCTTCAAAATCTGGTTTGTCAAGAACGGCTTTCTGCACATTCACCATCTTATTTCCTAAAAATTCAAGGATCTTTGTTGCTCTGTCCTGACTTTCTGGAAGTAAGAATAATTCTGGCGTTTCTTCAATAAATGTTGTATAGCATCTTCCCTCACGGAATGTCTCATTATTTAATACATTGATCAAGAATGGGATATTTGTCTTAACTCCACGAATACGGATCTCTTTTAATACACGGATAGATTTGTCAACCGCTCTTCCAAATGTACGATCATGAGAGATCGCTTTTACCAATAAGCTGTCATAGTATGGTGTAATCTCTGCTCCTGCATATGCGTTACCACCATCTAATCGAATACCGTTACCAGCTCCAGAACGATATACCGTAATCTTACCTGTGTCTGGCAGGAAGTTATTCATTGGATCTTCTGTTGTGATACGTGTCTGAATAGAGTATCCATTACATGTCACTTCCTCCTGAGATCCAATACCGATCTCTTCAGAATCTCAAGAATATCCTTCTGCTACAAGAACCTGTGTCTGTACGATATCGATTCCTGTTACCATCTCTGTGATCGTATGTTCTACCTGTACACGAGGGTTCATCTCGATAAAGTATGCATTATTATCTGCATCTACCAGGAACTCTAATGTTCCAGCATTCTTATATCCTACATGTTTTGCAAGACGGATAGATGCTTCAAAAATCTGCTGTCTTACTTCTTCTGGCACGCTGAATGCTGGTGCATATTCTACAACCTTCTGATGTCTTCTCTGTACAGAGCAGTCACGGTCATATAAATGAACAACATGTCCATACTGATCACCAATGATCTGAACCTCGATATGTTTTGGACTCTTTAAGTATTTTTCAACGAAAATCTGATCGTCTCCAAATGCTTTCTTGGATTCATCTCTTGCTTCTGCATATTCTTTTGGCATCTCTTCGGCTGAATGAACGATACGCATTCCACGTCCTCCACCACCATTGGAAGCCTTTAACATTACAGGATATCCAACTTGGTTCGCAATCTTAGTCACTTCTTCCAGTCCGTGAACCGCATGGTCTACACCAGGAATGATTGGAACATCAGCTTCAATTGCCATCTGTTTGGAAGAAATCTTATCTCCCATCTTACGCATTAAGCTTGAGGATGGTCCGATAAATGTGATTCCATTCTTCTCACAGGCATCTACAAAGTCAGGATTCTCTGATAAAAATCCATAACCTGGATGAATTGCATCTACGTTCTTCTCTTTTGCAATACGAATGATCGTATTGATGTCAAGATAGGCATCGATTGGTCCTTTGTCCGGATTCAACTGATAAGATTCATCAGCTTTAGAACGGAATAAGGCATAACGGTCTTCTTTTGAATAAATACTAACCGTTGTAATCCCAAGCTCACTTAACGCTCTGAAAATACGAATCGCAATCTCCCCACGATTCGCAACAAGAACTTTTCTAAACTTTTTTACGTTTACCTTTCCTGACATAACCCTAACCCTCCTGTTTTTATGCAAGTTTTCACTTACAGTTCTTTTCCTGTGCTATATACATTTCACTTCATATATATTTTTTGATTTCAAACGTAATTATTTATCTTATTTTTGAAATTAAGACTTTTGTGTTAGAGTATATTATGTGCTTTCGTTTCTGTCAATGGTACAGCAAAAAAATCCAATCACTTTACAAAAAAGGACTTCTGCTTTCTGAAAAAAACAACCAATAAAAACCCAGATTTAGAAAAAACTTTAAGTTATTGTAGACTGTACGTTGGGGGTTAGGGAAAAGGAAGAATTTATTTTGGAGGGAAGATTTGAGGAAGATTTGAGGGAGATTTCAAACGGTTGTGGCTTTTTGAGGAGTTGAAATTCTGGAGTATGTTTATTACCAACAAACAGAACCCAGAAAGATAAATAAAGCACATTTGTGACCTCGGAGCAAAGGTTGAATGCGAGCGTTTTCACGCGAACATTCAACCTGCAACGACTAAAGTCACAAATATGCTTTATTTATCTTTCTGGGTTCGTCTTTCTTGCCTGCGGCAAACCAGAATTTATTTTGCGGAAATTACATCTTTCATATCGTATAATCCCGCTGGTTTATCTGCCAGATATACCGCAGCTTCTACAGCACCTTTTCCAAATACAGCTCTGGAATATGCAGTGTGCTTAAACTCGATTACTTCATCCGTTCCTGCGAAGATAATCTCATGTTCACCTACGATTGTTCCACCACGAACGGCAGAAATACCAATCTCATCCTGTGGGCGCTGCATTCTTCTCTCGCTTCTGTCAAATACATAGTTATACTTGCCATCTGCTGCTTCATTGATAGAATCTGCAAAAGCTAATGCTGTTCCTGATGGAGCATCTAACTTTCTGCGGTGATGTTTCTCTACAATATCAATATCAAAGCCTGCTTCGCCAAGAATCTTTGCGGCAGTCTTTACCATCTCTAATAATGTATTTACGCCAAGTGACATATTTGCAGAACGAAGAATTGCTGTCTGCTTGCTGGCTTCTTCAAGATGTGCAAGCTGTTCTTCAGAGAGATCTGTTGTACACTCTACTAAAGGAATCTTCTTTGCTGCTGCATAATCAAGAACGCCATCTACTGCTACTGCTGCAGAGAAATCAATGATAACGTCTACGTCTACATTACATTCGTCTAAGGATGCAAATACAGGAAAATCCTTCTGGTCACCTGGACATGGGTCAATTCCCGCTGCCACAGTGACATTCTCCATATCTTTTATCAAATTACAGATAACATGACCCATATAGCCATTACATCCGTACATCATTACTTTAACCATCTTATGTTCAATCCTCCGGATATGTTTTAATTATCAAAACTAAAGTAACTATTCAAAGTCTGGACTCACTTTACTAACTTAATTATTCACCTCATAATAGGTTAGTTGTGAGATATATTTAGCATAATTCTAAAAAATTATATTTATGCTAAAATTCCAGTCTCAATCATAGCCTTTTTCAGGCGTTCTGTATGTGCAGGCTCTAACTGCGTCAGCGGAAGTCTTACGTTACCGCCGTAAAATCCCATCAGCTCTAATGCCTTCTTTACAGGGATTGGATTCACTTCACAGAAAAGGGAATGAATCAGTTCAAGATATTTAATCTGTAATTCACGACTCTTTTCTACGTTACCTGCAAAATATTCTGCACAGATATTATGTGTATCTTCTGGCGCTACGTTAGAAAGAACAGAAATAACACCCTTACCACCGATAGATAACATTGGCACAATCATGTCATCATTACCAGAATACATATCAATATCTCCCTGTGTATCGTACATAATCTGTGTTGCAAAAGCAATGTCTCCTGTTGCTTCCTTTACACCAACGATGTTATCTACATCTTTTACTAATTTTGCAATTGTAGCAGCTTCTAACTTACAGCCTGTTCTGCTTGGTACATTATAAAGAATGATTGGTAAATCTGTATGTTTTGCAATATCTGTATAATGAGCAATCAGACCGTTCTGTGTTGCCTTATTGTAGTAAGGAGTTACTACAAGCGCTGCGTCTGCCCCTGCATTCTGCGCCTGCTTTGTGAGGTAAGATGCAGTATCTGTGCAATTAGAACCTGTTCCTGCAATTACAGGAACTCTCTTATTCACACGGTTTACGCAGTAACGAATTGCTGCGATATGTTCTTCATGACTTAATGTAGAAGCCTCTCCAGATGTTCCACAAACGATAATCGCATCTGTCTTGTTCTCTATCTGGAAATCTATAAACTTCCCAAAACTCTCATAATCAATATTGTAATTCTCATCAAATGGAGTTGCGATTGCAACACCTGCTCCTGTAAAAACAGCCATACTTATCCTTCCTTTCTCTAATCTAAGAATGCATTACTAGAAATTCCCCTGTGCTAATATCTCCGGGGTCTTTTCTTTCTCTCTTTGGATTGAATAGACACAGTCCGCAATCTCCCTCACTTCATCGGGGAGATTCCTTCCCGTAAGTATCAAGTCCATGGAATCTTTTTTCACTGCAATTAAATCCATCAATTCCTCAATGGTAATTATATTGTAATCAACTAATCCAAAGATTTCATCGAGAATCAGCAAATCACACTGTCCGGTATCAAGAACCTTTCTGCTATATCCAAGAGCGTTCTTAATATTGAGCATTTGCTCCTGCTTTTCCTTCGGGCTTAAATCAGAATACCCACATGCCGCCTTTTCAAAGCGGAAAATCTGAAGCTCCGGCTCAAGCTTTTTTAAGAAATCAAGCGTATCAGAATGCTTTTTCTTGAGAAACTGCACCATGATAACCTGCTTTCCTACACCTGCTGCACGAATGCCAAGTCCAAGAGCCGCTGTGGTCTTTCCTCTTCCATTGCCGTAATAAACCTGTATACTTCCGTCCATTTTCTGACCTTTCATCCTGATTATATTTGTTGATGTTTTGCAACATCATACCATAAATCATTACAAAAATCTACTGTTCTCCAAACATTCTTACTTCTTCGTCTCTGCCAAACACCTGAAAACCGTCAAATCCCTGTTCTTCTAATTTATTAAGGAACTTACCAAGTTTCTTTGGTTTGATGTATAATGCTGTCTTATAAGTTTTGCGGAGTTCTTCTGCATAACGGATAGCATCTGCAACCTGATCCTCTTCATAAATTAAGACAACTTTTTTCTGTTTTTCTGTATTGTAAGATTCTTTTTCCATGAGAATACTGTAAATTCTCTCAAAACCAATGGAAAATCCTACTGCCGGAATCTGTTCTTTTAAGAACTTTCCGATTAAGTTATCGTATCTTCCACCGCCAGCAATAGAGCTGTTAAAATCTAAGGATTCTACTTCAAATACTGTTCCTGTATAATATCCCTGTCCACGAACTAAGGTCATATCATATTCTGCAACATATTTGCCATCAGCGAGCGCATTAGAGGTATCAATAATATATGCGAGAGAATCTACATATTCACTGTTTTTGCAGATTTCTTTTACATAGTCAAGTGTAAATGGTGCATTGGAAAGAAGTTTCATGAATTCTGCGATAACCGCCTTATCAAATCCCTTCTCTGTTAATTCTGCCTCGACACCTTCTGCCTTGATTTTATTTAACTTATCAAAAGAAATACATACGCTGTCTAACTGGTCTTCCTCAAATCCTACAGACAAAAGAATTTCTCGTAAAATTCTTCTATCATTAATTTTTACCTTAAAGTTATTAATACCAATATTAAGAAGAGCCTTTGCGGTTGTGTGAATTAACTCAATTTCACAAGTAGAAGAATCAGATCCAAGAATATCAATATCACACTGGATAAACTCTCTCAAACGACCTTTCTGTGGACGTTCTGCACGATATACTCTATCCATCTGAATCACCTTAAATGGCTGTGGTAAAGATGCACGATTATTCGCATAATAACGGCTCAGTGGTAATGTAAGATCATAGCGGAGTCCCATATCTGCAATATTATCTGGATTCTGGCTTGCGATTGCTTTCTTTAACTTCTCCCCTCTTTTCATTACTTTGAAAATAAGATTTAAGTTATCTCCACCCTCGCTCTTATCAAGATTCTCAATATCCTCAATAATAGGTGTTGTAATGTGTTCAAATCCATTAGCAACATATACCTTTAATATCTCATTCTGAAGGTAATCCCTGATTTCAACCTCATTAGGAAGATAATCATTAGTACCCTTAACTGGTGTTATTTTCATAATTGTCTCCTCATTTACACACTAAGGCAGATAACCGGTATTCTCCAGCCATCTGCCCCCATTTTCTTTAATACTAACTATTTTCCGCCAGTATCGAAAATGCTTCGCATTTTGCCTGACTCTTAACAGTTACTAATTAAGCTTCATCAATTGCCTTACCAATATCATGTCTCATATATTTGTTATCGAAATCTACCCATTCAGTAGCTTCATAAGCCTTGGCTCTTGCTTCCTTAAGGTCCTTGCCAAGTGCTGTAACACCGAGAACTCGTCCTCCATTAGTTACAACCTTGCCTTCTTCGTTGAATTTAGAACCTGCATGGAATAAGAAATAATCATCCTTACCCTTAAAGTTTTCCATTCCCTTAATCTCGAAGCCCTTCTCATATGCGAGTGGATATCCGTCAGATGCGAGAATTACACATACACATGCGTTATCTTCAAACTGAAGGTCAACCTTATCAAGAGTTCCATCAATACAAGCCTCAAATACATCAACAATATCATTCTTCATTCTAGGAAGAACAACCTGTGCCTCAGGATCACCAAATCTTGCATTGTACTCAAGAACCTTTGGTCCCTTTGGAGTAAGCATAAGTCCAAAGAAGATAACTCCCTTAAATGGTCTGCCCTCACTCTTCATTGCATCAACAGTTGCCTGATAAATGTATTTCTTACAGAACTCATCAACTTCCTTAGTGTAGAAAGGTGATGGTGAGAAGTTACCCATTCCGCCTGTGTTAAGACCCTGGTCACCATCCTTAGCTCTCTTATGATCCTGAGCTGATGACATAATCTTAATTGTATTACCATCAACAAATGAAAGTACTGAAACCTCACGGCCTGTCATGAATTCCTCAATGACAATTGTATCACCTGCTGTTCCGAATTTCTTGTCAAGCATAAGCTCATCAACACCTGCAAGTGCATCCTCTTTGTTCTCACAGATGAGAACACCCTTGCCAAGTGCAAGTCCGTCAGCCTTAAGAACGATAGGATACTCAGCAGTCTCAAGGTACTTCTTGGCCTCTTTGGCTGATGTAAATGTTTCATAAGCTGCTGTTGGAATATTGTATTTCTTCATAAGGTCCTTAGAAAATGCCTTAGATCCTTCAAGAATAGCTGCATTCTTTCTTGGTCCGAATACTCTTAAGCCCTCTGCCTCGAATACATCAACGACACCGCCGACAAGTGGGTCGTCCATACCGATAACAGTAAGGTCAATGCTGTTTTCCTTAGCAAATGCTACAAGCTTCTCAAACTCCATTGCCTTAATATCAACACACTCTGCAAGCTCTGCAATTCCCGCATTACCCGGTGCACAGTATATCTTGTCAACCTTAGGACTCTTGCTTAACTTCCAGCATATTGCATGCTCTCTTCCGCCGCTGCCTACAACTAATACTTTCATCTTAATTCCTCCGCATATCATTATCTATATACTTAGTCAGTAATCATTAATTAACATGTTCATTGGCAATCTTGTTAATTGCCTTAGGAAGAAGCTTCCATTCAGCCTGCTCCATAATTCTTCTCTGAAGAGTTTCAGGAGTATCACCATCAAGTACATCAACTGCCTTCTGGAAAATAATCTCTCCTGTATCCATTCCTTCATCTACATAATGCACAGTTGCACCTGATACCTTAACACCCTTTGCCAGAGCTGCTTCATGAACCTTGAGTCCATAGAAACCAACTCCGCAGAATGAAGGTATAAGTGATGGATGAATATTAATAATTCTGTGGCTGTACTGATGAACCATTTTCTCTGGGATTCTTACAAGGAATCCTGCGAGTACTATAAGGTCAACATTAAGCTCATTCACTTTATCAAGCAGCGCATCGTTAAATGCATCTCTGCTTTCATAATCCTTAGGTGATATGCAATATGCTGGAATATTGTTATCCTTAGCTCTTGTGAGTGCATATGCTCCGGCATTATTGCTTATAACTGCTACAAGCTCTGTGTTAGTGATTGTTCCATCCTTAACAGCATCGATAATAGCCTGAAGATTAGTTCCGCCTCCGGAAACCATAACTGCAACTCTTAGCATAAAGTAACTCCCTTCTCGCCAGCTTCAATGCTTCCGATAACATATGGAGTCTCACCTGCAGCCTTAACTGCTGCCATAACTGTATCAACATCAGCAGGATCAACGGCAAGTACAAGACCGATACCCATGTTAAATGTATTATACATCATATGCTCTTCGATATTGCCATCTTCTGCAAGCATCTTAAAGATTGGTGGTACTTCGTAGCTGTCCTTCTTAATTACTGCCTTAACACCGTCTGGAAGCATTCTAGGTACATTTTCATAGAAACCACCACCTGTGATATGGCTGCAGCCCTTAACCTTAACACCTGCCTTCTTGATTTCCTTCATTGTCTTAACATATATCTTAGTTGGAGCAAGTAATGCCTCTCCTAATGTCTTTCCAAGTGAATCGTAATATGTATTAAGAGATTCCTCTGTCATTGTAAATACGCTTCTTACAAGTGAGAATCCATTGCTGTGTACACCACTTGAAGCGATACCGATAAGAGTATCACCCGGCTTGATGTTCTCGCCTGTAATAAGATCCTTCTTATCAACAACACCTACAGCAAATCCTGCAAGATCATATTCATCTTCCGGCATAAGTCCCGGATGTTCTGCAGTTTCACCACCGATCAGTGCTGCACCTGACTGTACACAGCCCTCTGCAACGCCACTTACGATCTCTGCGATCTTTTCCGGATAATTTTTTCCACATGCAATGTAATCCAGGAAGAACAGTGGTTCTGCACCTGCACATGCAATATCATTTACACACATGGCTACAGCATCGATTCCGATCGTATCGTGTTTATCCATGATCATAGCAAGCTTAACTTTGGTTCCGCAGCCATCTGTACCGGATACGAGTGTTGGTTCTTCCATATTTTTGAATGCATTCATGGAAAATGCTCCCGAAAATCCACCGATTCCGCCTAAAACTTCCGGTCTCATGGTCTTTGCAATATGTTTCTTCATTAACTCAACTGACTTGTAACCTGCTTCAATATCAACTCCAGATTTCTTGTAATCCATGATTCTTTCTCCTTCAATATTATGATAAATGTAAGTTAATGTAACTATTCAGTTACTAATTAATAATTCTTATAACCGACTTCCTGAAGTCTGGCATCCTTCTTCTGAACACTTTCCTTAAGATTCTTAGTATAATCCTTAAGCCTTTCAAGAAGTGCTGCATCAGATGTTGCAAGAATCTTGGCTGCAAGAATACCTGCATTGGCACCACCGTTAATAGCAACAGTTGCAACCGGAATACCTGTAGGCATCTGTACTATTGAATATAATGAATCTCTACCGCCTAGTGATGTTGTGTGCATTGGAATACCAATAACAGGCATTGGGAAAATAGCTGCACACATACCCGGAAGATGTGCTGCCATACCTGCACCTGCAATAATAACCTTAAATCCCTTCTCCTCTGCACTCTTAGCGTATTCAAAGAATACGTCAGGCTCTCTGTGTGCTGAGATA
>ENA-OPSY01001999-OPSY01001999.1-human-gut-metagenome-genome-assembly--contig:-NODE-1999-length-10636-cov-2.024478_pt1 | contig 10636 bp, 10 predicted proteins | sample MGYA00241464_ERZ501920 | MGnify/ENA primary metagenome ERZ501920 (study PRJEB25962, sample SAMEA2042396) | human gut metagenome | biome: human gut; feature: human-associated habitat; material: faeces...
GAGTGGCAATAGCAAAGGGAATGGCACTTGGTTCAAAGATAATATTAATGGATGAGCCTTTTGCAGCGCTTGATGCAATGACAAGAAAGCAGTTGCAAAGTGAATTACTGAAATTGAAACAAAAAGAAAAAATAACAGTTATTTTCATAACTCACAACATTCAGGAGGCAATATCTCTTGGTAACAGAATTATGTAATGTCTAAGGAAGGAACCATTAAGGAGCATTTGTACAACACTATTGAAAAGCCGGTTACACCTGCAAGTGAGGGTTACGCCAAGTTATGGGAACATTTAAACAATCAGCTAACATAGCATTGGAAAAAGTACAGAAAAATATTATAATCATATTAGTTCAAAATTGATTGGGAGTGGAGCTAACATGAATAATAACGAATTTACTTATATAAAAGAAGTGGCAAAACAGAAAAGTTTCTCAAAGGCTTCAAAAGCTTTGGGAATATCCCAGCCGGCATTAAGCAATTACATTAAAAAACTGGAAGACAGAATGGGTGTATTGCTTTTTGACCGAAGTATTTCTCCAATTGAAATAACAGAGTTCGGCAAGGCATATTTGGAATACGCAGAGGATGTTATATCAGCCACAGACAGACTTAATGATGTTATGTCAGATTTGCAGGATTTAAAAAAGGGAGAAATAAAAATAGGAAGTGTTGTATGTTTTTCAACAACATATTTGCCGGGACCAATGTCAGTCTTCCACAAGAAATATCCGGGAATTACTTTTAAATTAACAGAAGAAAAAGTCCCTGAAATAATGAATAAATGCCTTTTGGGAGACATTGATATTTTTCTGACAGATGGAAGAATCGATGGCGAGTTATTTGATAAGGAAACTCTTTTTGAAGAAAGATTGCTTATGGTTGTTCCGAAAAACCTGGCAATTAATGAAGAAATAGGGGAATACCAGATTCCAATAGAAAAATTACTAAGTGACAAAATTGACTATTCATCAGTGAAAACATTGGACATAAGCAGAATGAAGGATGAAGAGTTTGTTTTGTTAAACGAGGACCAGCATGTAAGACGCATGGTAGACAGCATATTTGAAAAAGCCGGTTTTACACCTAACGTAATATTGCAAACATCTCAGACAGTAACAGGGCTTGCCATGACACTTGCCAATATGGGAATCTCTTTCGTTACAGAAACAACCATAAAATACAACAACATAAAAAATCATGCATATTACTACAAGGTAGGCTCAGATAAAGATGCGGTTAGAACAATGTGCGTGGCGTATAAGAAAGGGAAATATATCTCCAAGGCGTGCAGGAAGTTTATAGATACGCTGAAAGAAGAGTTGGAATAAAAAGCAGTATTATAGCATACAAAAGTATTCAAATTTACAAAAAAATAATATTTCGGAAGAAAATCTGAGAAAAAATCTCATATATTGTTTACAAAAATAATAAATAGATGATTTGGTAAAAAAGTGAAATTTATTAATTTTGTATTGTATAAGCGAAAACGGGTTCTGCAAACGATAGGCAGATTTTCGAAATTTTGCGAGTATAATTTAAGGCAAAAATCAACTGTTTGAGCCGTAGGCGAGTTTTGATTTTTGGCTTATAATAAATGACGGAGCAAAATAAGAAAATCAACGTGTTTGCAGAACCCGTTTTCGTTTATACATATTAAACAAAATTAATAAGAACCACACTAATTTGCGTTATCTTTATTAGCCAAGTACAGTATTATATCTTTTCTTGTGATAATACCAATAAATACATTGTTGTCATCCACCACAGGCACGAAGTTCTGGTTAGTGACTTTTTCAAAAAGTTCTTCCATTGAAACCTGTATGTTGACAGCGTTGTTATCTCTTTTTCGTTCAATGTCCGTAATAGGAATATCTTCCAACTGGTAGATGTCAGGAAAATCGTGGTCCTTAAGGTACCAAAGCAAGTCCCCTTCAGTAATTGTTCCTATGTATTTTCCTTCTTTATCTAAAAGAGGAATGGCGGAATATCCGTGGAACTCCATTTTTTCCACAACCTGTCTCAGTGTATCGTCATTGAATATATGTGACACCTTTTCCTTCGGTGTCAAAAAAAATAAAATGTTCATTAATTACCTCCTGTAAGCTTCGGGCAATCCAGGCATACCCCCGGTCAATGCAATAAGGGAAACATTGACATTTAGCTTCTTTTTTAAATTTTTCTACGCCGTTAATTCTACCAAAAAAATACCAAACTATCCATAGAATACACAAAAAGTTAACAATAAATTAAGAAATCTTTATGGATTAATCAACCTATGATATAATGGGCGGTGTTGAAAGATTTTGGATTAAAAATTAATTGCAAATACATTATCTTAAACAAAGTTCAGAAAATGCTATTGAAAACAAAATATTTATCGAAAACAAAATGTTTATGGAAATAAGAGGGACTGAAAGAATGAAAAATATTACAAAAGAAGAAATGAACATAAAAGAGTTTTTTGAAAAATATCCTAATGTGGCAATTGCTTTGTCAGGTGGAGTTGATTCAGTATTTTTGGTTTATATGGCAAAAAAATATGCAAAGAGCGTGAAGGCGTATTTTGTCAAATCTGTTTTTCAACCGGAATTTGAAAAAAAGGATGCAGAAAAAATTTGCCGGCAGCTAGGCGTTGATTTGAAGATTTTGAATGTGGATGTTTTATCTAACAAGCTGGTTACAGACAATCCGGTCAACAGATGTTATTATTGTAAGCAGGGTGTTTTTGGAACAATTCTTGAAGCAGCAAAGAATGACGGAATGACAGTAATTCTTGATGGAACCAACGCTTCAGATGATGCAGATGACAGACCGGGAATGAAGGCTTTGCAGGAGATGAAGGTTTTGTCCCCACTTAGAATGTGTGGCTACGTGAAATCTGAAATAAGAAAGCAGTCAAAGGAAGCAGGTTTGTTCGTGTACAACAAACCGTCATACGCTTGTCTTGCAACAAGAATACCAACAGGTACTGAAATAGATGAAGAAAAAATCAAACAGGTAGAAACAGCAGAAACATTTTTGTTTGACTTAGGCTTTTCTGATTTCAGAGTAAGATGGATGGACAACAAAGCCAAAATCCAAATGCCTGAAAGCCGGTTACAGGCACTTATGGAAAAGCGAGAAGTTGTATTGGAAGAATTGTCAAAAATATTTGATGAGGTATTGCTTGATTTGAGAACTAGATAGGAACAACATAAAACGAGACAAAGAAATATGATTATAAGAAAGGCGACATTATGAAACAATCAGAGTTGATGAATATTTTGGATGATGTTGCAACAGGGAAAGTTACTAAGGAAGAAGCTTTGCTTGTCATTAAAGAAGAGCCTTTTAAGGATATGGGGTTTGCAAAGATTGATACCCACAGAGGCATCAGACAGGGTGTGCCTGAAGTTATTTATGGCGCAGGAAAAACCAAGGAACAAATAAAAGAAATTGTCAAGTATCTACAAAAAAGTGGTGAGGAAACTGTACTTATAACAAGAATGAGCAGTGAAGCCGCTAAGTTTGTCAGTGAAGAAATAGATTTGAGATATGATGAAATATCTAAGGTTGGAATAATTGGACCAATGCCTAAGAAAGACGGTATTGGAACAATAGTTGTTGCAACGGCAGGAACAAGTGATATGTATGTTGCAGAAGAAGCAGCGTTGACGGCAGAGGTTTTCGGCAATCAGGTTACAAGACTTTATGATGTGGGTGTTGCCGGACTTCACAGATTGATAAGCCACGTTGACGAAATAATGAGTGCCTCCGTAATAATTGCAATTGCAGGAATGGAAGGCGCACTTGCCAGTGTCATAGGCGGAATGGCAGACTGCCCTGTAATCGCAGTGCCAACAAGCGTAGGCTACGGTGCAAACTTCGGAGGCTTATCAGCCCTTTTGTCAATGCTAAACTCCTGTGCCAGCGGAGTAAGCGTAGTCAACATAGATAATGGCTTCGGAGCAGCATATCAGGCAAGCATGATAAATCATATGAGAGCGAAGTAGTAGGGTGGGAGAAAACCTGCTCTTTCGGAAGAAATTACGGATAATTCCAGGGAAAACACATATAAAAGAGGAACTAATATGAGGATTTTGTATTTAGATTGTGGAATGGGTGCAGCAGGCGACATGTTGATGTCTGCTTTGCTAGAACTTGTTCCGGATAAAGATAAGTTTGTTGAAAAAATTAATAATATTGGAATTTCAAATGTTAAGGTGAAGCTTGAAAGCTCGGTTAAATGTGGTATAAAAGGAAATCATGTTAGAGTTTTGATTAATGATGAAGAAGAATTGTCTGAGGATGTACACAACAGTGATGAATTACATCATCATACCCATACCCATATCCATCATCATGCTCATTACCATGCAACTATTGATTTTATTGAGCACACGATTCAAAATCTTGCAGTTTCAGACAAGGTTAAGAATGATGTAATTTCTATATACAAGCTTATAGCTCAGGCTGAGAGTAAAGCTCACGGTGTGGATGTTTCTGAAATTCATTTTCATGAGGTTGGAATGATGGATGCAATTGCGGATGTAACATGTTGCGCTATGTTAATGGAAGAGATTAACCCTGACAAGGTGGTTGTATCGCCTATTAATACAGGTTTTGGAAAAGTGAAATGTGCTCATGGAATACTTCCGGTTCCCGCACCGGCTACAGCTAATTTGCTTGAAGGAATGGTTTGCTACAGTGGAAATATTGAAGGCGAACTTTGCACGCCAACAGGGGCAGCAATTTTGAAATACTATGTTAATGAGTTTGGAAATATGCCTGCGATGATTATGGAAAAGCAGGGTTATGGCATGGGAAACAAAGACTTCCCGGTGGCTAACTGCATTAGAGCAATTCTTGGAGAAAAGACAGAAAACAATTCAATTACGGAAAGTAACAATGACACCAATCAAAATAATAGAACCATTGAGAATAGTGATACTATCCAAGACACCATTGTGGAGCTTCGTTGCAACATTGACGATATGACTGCGGAAGAATTAAGTTTTGCGGTGGAACAGATTTGGCAGGATGATGTGTTGGACGTTTACACTACGCCAATTAGTATGAAAAAAGGTCGTCAGGGAACTTTGCTTAATGTAATGTGCAAAGAGTCGGCTAAGGAAGATGTTGCCGTAACTATTTTTAAGCATACATCAACAATTGGAATTAGAGAATACAAGTGTAGCCGAATGATTTTGAATAGAAAGATTGAGAAGGTTAGCACCCAATATGGAGGTATTGATGTGAAAAAGACATATGGCTATGGAGTTGAAAAATCTAAGTTGGAGTTTGAAGATTTGAAGAAAATAGCTATTGAAAATAACATTTCCATAAGAGAAGTGAAGGAGAATATTTAATAAAGATACTTTAGGAGGACAAATTTATGCATATGGCAGACGCCTTGTTATCACCGGCAGTTGCAGGGACAATGTACGCCTGCAGTACAGCGGTGGCAGCATATTCAGTTACAAAAATAAGAAAAGAAGATGATCAGACTAAAATCCCAACCATGGGAATAATGGGAGCTTTTGTTTTTGCAGCTCAAATGATTAATTTTACAATACCGGGAACAGGTTCTTCAGGACATTTGTGCGGAGGAATGTTGTTGTCCGCAATGCTTGGGGCACCGGCAGGTTTCCTGACAATGATAGGTATTTTGCTGATTCAGTGTTTGATGTTTGCTGACGGAGGTTTGATGGCTCTTGGGGCAAACGTGTGGAACATGGCATTTTATGGATGCTTCATAGGAGCGATGGTTATATGGCGCCTTGTGATGAAAAACGGCGCATCAAAAAAGAAAATAATGGCAGCGTCAATTATTGGTTGCGTTGTTACTTTACAACTTGGAGCTTTTTCAGTAACACTTGAAACTTTGGCTTCAGGAATTACAGAACTTCCTTTTACTGCATTTGTTTCAGTAATGCAGCCAATACATTTGTGCATCGGATTGGTTGAAGGAATAATTACCGGGGCAGTTCTTTGCTTCGTCTACGAGGCTAGACCTGAATTGCTTTGGGGAATTGAAGCTGTTGACAAAAAAGAAAAAATGCCATACAAAAAAGTTTTGGCAATTCTTTTGGCAATGGCAGTAATTATTGCAGGTGGCTTATCACTTGTGGCTTCATCTTTGCCTGATGGCTTGGAATGGTCAATTTCAAAAATCACAGGAGCTACGGAAGTGGAAAGCACAGGTGGAATTTACAGCTTTTTTGCGGGAATACAGGACAAGCTTGCAATCCTTCCTGACTACGGATTTAAGTCATCAGACACAATTGCCGGAACATCATTTTCAGGCATTGTAGGTGGAGTGGTAGTAATCCTGTTGTGCATTGTGTGCTGCAATTTATTTAAGTTTTTTAGAAAGAAAGCATAATGGGAAAATTTGAAAATGCAATACACGAAATGTGTGTTATTGAAAATCAGGCTGGGGAAGATAATTTTCTAAATAACATACATGCACTGGCAAAACTGTTTGTAACGGTTTTGTATGTTTGTATGGTGACTTCTTTTCCGAAATATAATGTGACAGGTCTAGTGGGAATGATAATATATCCCTTGATTATTTTTAACCTTGGAGACATTAAATTTGGAAAATGTATAAAAAGAATCAGACTTATTTTGCCATTGATTTGCATAATTGGTATTTTTAATCCTTTTTTTGACAGAAATGTTTTGCTGACAATGGGCGGAGTGAAAATAACCGGTGGCGAAATTTCTATGGTGACACTGATGATTAAAGGGATTTTGACGGTGATTGCCATTTATATTCTTATAATTACAACTACTATAGACCGAGTATGCATGGCGCTTAGAAAAATACATATTCCTGAGATTATTGTTATGATTATCCAGTTGATTTACAGGTACATTAACGTGTTGCTAAAGGAAACAAAAAGAATAGTTGAGGCGTACAGCCTTAGGGCACCGGACCAGAAAGGCATTAATTTTAAGGCTTGGGGAAGTCTGCCGGGGCAGTTGCTTTTACGAAGTATAGACAGGGCAACCGATGTGCATAACAGCATGAGTCTTAGAGGTTACAATTTTAATAACGTGCGAATCAGAAATTACAAATTAAGTAGCAGGGATTACGTGTGGATGATTGTATGGACACTGGTGATTATCGCTTTTAGAGTGTACCCTGTTTTTGAAATAGTAGGCGGTTTGTTTACATAAAAGGACAAAAAGATGGAGAATATAATTTCAGTTTCCCACCTTTCTTTTGGCTATGATAGCAAGAGAAAGGTTTTGGAAAATATAAATTTTCAATTAAAAAAGGGTGAGTCGGTGGGCTTGGTTGGCGCTAACGGCGTTGGAAAGTCTACTCTTTTAAGAATACTTGTTGGTCTAAATACAGGTTTTCAGGGAGATGTGATGGTCAACAATATTCCCCTTGAAAAAAAGAATTTAAAGACTATTAGAAAAAATGTTGGCTACGTTTTTCAGGATGCGGACAGTCAGCTTTTTATGTCAACTGTTTTTGATGATGTTGCTTTTGCACCGAGAAATTACGGAATGTCTGAGGCAGAAGTTAATGAGAAAACAATGGAAGCGCTGAAAGTTGTGCACATTGAACAGCTAAAGGACAAGCAGATTTATAAGCTTTCAGGAGGGGAGAAAAAACTTGCCTCTATTGCGACAATCCTGTCAACGGAACCGGACGTTATATTGATGGATGAGCCAAGCGTGGCACTTTATCCAAAGAACAGACGAAACCTAATCAACATATTAAATCAACTGAATCAGGCAAAAATAATAGCTTCTCACGATTTGAATATGATAATGGACACTTGCGAGAGAACAATACTTCTTTCAGACGGAAAGATAATTAAGGATGGTAATACAAAGGAGATTCTTTTGGATAAAGAGCTGATGGAAGAAAGCGGCTTGGAGTTACCGTTAGGGTATTAGGAAAGTTAAAAATCAGATAACATTTTATATTATTAAAGTTAACAAATTGTTTACAAGAAATATTAGCACTCACTGTTGACGAGTGCTAACAAAAGTGCTATAACATAATCACAGGGAAAAAAGAGAGTCCCTGAAAGAAATAAAATTAACAATTACGACTAATGGAAGTCGCAATATGCAGTCAGCTAAATTCACAGATTTTGATTGCAGATATATAAGGAGGTAAGTATTATGTTAGCACCTAGTATTTTTGGAATGAATGATTTATTTGATGATTTTGGAGATGTATTTGAATTTTCACCTGCATTTAGAAAGCAGGTAGCAGCAACTAGAAATATAAGCTCAGATATTAAAGAATTGGCTGACGGCTACCAGATTGAAATGGAATTACCTGGATTTGCCAAGGAAGAAGTAAAGGCACAGTTGAAAGACGGTTACCTTACAATTACCGCTGAACACAGTGCAGAAAATAAAGAAGAGAACAACGAAGAAGGTCAGAAGAAGGAAGCCGTTAAATATATCCGTCGTGAAAGATATTATGGCAAGTGCCAGAGAAGCTTCTTTGTTGGCAAGAACGTAACAGAGGAAGATATTAATGCCAAGTTTGAAAACGGAATCTTGACAATGTATGTTCCTAAAGAAGTAAAGAAGCCACAGGTAGAAGAAAAATTCATTACAATTGAGTAATGAAGGTGGAAGAACTTGAATAAATCTTTTGGATAAAAATTAAATAAGGCAGTAGCGCTGCGTGGTGGAAACGGGAATTACAGTAAAAAATAGAAAAATCACAGAATGTTCTGTGTAATGTAAATAAAAAATATCCGGATAGAATGTAAGCTTAAAATACTTTCTTCTATCCGGATATTTTATTAATTCATTTTAAAAATTCAAGCCCTATTTTTTCTTCTTAATTTTCAATGGCTTATTTTTCACAACAGCGCTATATGAGCTGTAGTAGTATTTTTTACCAACTTTTAAGTAGGCTCTCACTTTTACGTAGTATTTCTTTGTCTTTTTAAGGCCTTTAACTTTTACGTACTGTTTTGTGTTGCCTGAAACAGTGTATTTCTTTACGACATGCTTCATTTTCTTGTCTGTTGCAACTCTAACTTCATAGCCTGTGCATCGTGGTGAGTTAGTCCACTTAACCATGATTCGTCTGTTCTTGCTATATCTCTTAGCAGACTTAATTGTTACTTTTGCCGGCTTTGTATACGTAGTCTTTGCCGTGCAAGGTGAAGATGTATATGTTTTGCCATCAGCCTTTAAATATGTTGCAACTCTGTATCTGTACTTTGTAGCAGAAGCAAGTTTAGTGATTTTGTATGACTTTGCATCTGAGTTTGCGATAGTCTTTATGGCTTCATATTTCTTTTTTGAATAGTTGTAACGGTAAACAATATATCCTGTTATTTTGTCTACAGGTGTCCATTTTAAAGTGACTTTTGATGTTGTAGTAGTTGAATCACTAAAGCCGGTCACTTTAGGCATAACAATTTTGTACTTTAATTCTCTTTCATCTGTACAGTTGTTTATACCTGATATGTAAACCTTTGCTGTTCCCGGATTTTTATTGTCAGAGTAGCTTAACTGATAATTAATGCCCTCTACAAGTTCGATATCCTTATATTTAACAGTAACAGTAGGCAACTTTCTTGAACCGTCATATGTGTAACTTGTCTTACTTAATGTGCAACTAAAAGCTTTAGTGTTGTACTTGACACGAAGAATTGTAGGTGTAACTTCATTAGGATTAACCATATTAGTTGTGAAGCTTCGCGCACCCCATTGATAATAAACACCCATTATTGCAGGGGTATCAAGTGTGTAAACACCAACCTTTAAACCTTTAGACAAAGCAAGTTTTATGGCAGCTTCCGTAGTATAATTTTTTTCTCCATTAAAAGTAACTCCTTCAGCGTTACATTTAAGTGCGTCATTTACTGCATCTTCATCCAAAATAGTACTAAGATAAGTAGTTGCTAAAGTGCTGTCAATGCTTTTAATTTTATTCAAATAAGTTTTGCTAAAAGAAATAAAAGTTACACAGTCTTCAACGCCGGCATTTTTTAAAGGTTTAATTAATTCACTTTCAAAATAGTTAGGATAGTTACTGTCAGATACGCTCTTAATTTCAATCTGCCAGTTGACTTTTTTTCCTTCGGATTTGTATTTCTTAATCAAGTCAATAACCTGGTCTAATGTGGCAATTTTAAGATTGCTGTAAGCATCAACATTGTTACCCTTAGTATATGAATATTTTAACAGTTCGCTGTAAGTTGAGTCTGAAATATCAACGCTAACGCCCATTGTATTTTTTAATGAATCGTTGTGTGAGATAACCCATGTAGCCTTGCCGTTTGAATCGGGCTTACATCTTCTGATATCAAGTTCAATCTTTGAAAATCCTGAAGCTACAGCCATTTCAAAAGCCGGAATTGAGTTCTCCGGTGCATAAGCTGAGTAACCTCTGTGTGCAACTAAGTCAAAAGCATCAGGGTCTACTGTTGTAGGTTGTTCAGTTGTAGTTTCCTGTGGTTTTGTAGTTGTTTCTGCAGGATTAGTTGTAGGACTATCCGTTGTAGTATTGTCAGTTGTTGATTTCTCAGTAGTAGTAATTTCAGTGGATTGTTCTGTTGAAGTTTCAATTGCTTTTTCCAAAGAATCAGAAGAATTAACCACATTAGAAGCAGATTGTACAACATTATATGTGGCAGCTTCAACTTCGGTAGCC
>ENA-OPSY01002002-OPSY01002002.1-human-gut-metagenome-genome-assembly--contig:-NODE-2002-length-10610-cov-2.831170_pt1 | contig 10610 bp, 10 predicted proteins | sample MGYA00241464_ERZ501920 | MGnify/ENA primary metagenome ERZ501920 (study PRJEB25962, sample SAMEA2042396) | human gut metagenome | biome: human gut; feature: human-associated habitat; material: faeces...
AAAGGATACCTTTATTTATATGATCCTAATGCTACAAGCATGTGTGATTACATTTGAATGTCCATATAAATATTTTGTAGGGACTATTTTATTTGTAGCTATAGTATGTTTGTATTATAAATATATAATTAATATATTTAAGTTTTTCGGTAACTGTTCAGAACCCAGTTAGTTGAAAATGATATCAGGGGTTCCGTTCAGTGCCTCGCGGATAGCTGTGAAAGCATTTATTCCGTGCTTGCGAGCTGATCCGATATAACTCATAATTGTAAGATATTCCTGTGCACCTTCTTCATTTCGGAAGCATCCAGAGACTTTGGTTTTTACTTTTACCATTCTCAGATCACGTTCCGCCTGATTATTATCAAATGGTACACAGAGATTCTTTATAAACAGGCAGACTGATTCCTTGTAATTATGCAGTCTGCAGATCAAATTTAATACTTTGCTCTTTTTCGTGCGACCGCGCTTTTTTGCAGGAGTTTCGGGGAATGGATTTTCCCCATATGCAGTTTTGATAATGGAATCATACTCCATATCAAATTTATGGCGGAAAAACAATACTCCGTACCGCTAAGAACTATCGTCGGAAAAATATCCTCTTCTGATTCAACGCTTATGATTCCGAATGAAAAGTTTCAAAGCTATTTTCCAGATGTAAAACTACCAGAAGAGCTACCATTGGCATATCGGAGCTGTTGCCTTAAGATTGGCTCATGCATCATCATTCAGAAAATACTGAATGAATATAAGCTTATTCCGATGTTAAAAAAACGCTTTGGCAGTGACACTGGATTGATTCTGGATCTTGTTTCTTACCTGATCATAGAAGAGGAAAACGCGGGACAATACTATCCGGATTTTGCTTTTACCCATCCTCTTTTGACAGATAAAATGACGATATACAGTGATTCTAAGGTCAGCCGGCTCCTTAACACAATCTCGAAAGATCAGTGTATTGGCTTCCTGGATGATTGGAATGCCAAGCGCGATCATAAGAGCAGAGTTTATGTTTCTTATGATTCCACGAACAAGAACAGTGAAGCAGGAGACATCGACATTGTCGAGTTTGGAAAAGCCAAGGATGATAAAGGATTTCCAGTATTCAATCTATCAATCGCCATGGATAGAACAAACCGGATTCCACTCTTTTATGAAGAGTATCCGGGTTCTGTTACAGATGTATCCCAGTTCACCTTTATGGTTGATAAGGTCCTGGAGTACGGATATAAGCAGATAGGCTTTATCCTTGACCGCGGTTATTTCAGCAAAGAAAATATCCGTTACATTGATGAAAATGGATATTCATTCATCATCATGTGCAAAGGCTGCAAAACACTGGTATCTTCTCTTGTGCTTGAAAACCGAGGAACATTTGAAGCAAAGCGGGAAGCCGCAATTCGTGCTTACAAGGTGTATGGCATCACAACGACAGCCAGGCTTTATGAAGATGATACTGCAGAAAGATATTTTCACATTTATTACAATCCATCGAAGCAGGCCGCTGAAAGGGAACGCCTGGAACAGCGAATTGAGAAGCTGCGGCAGTTCATGGACAGACACGTCGGAAAAGATGAAAAGTTTGGTAAAACTTATCAGGAGTACTTTCATCTGCATTACAGCAAACAGGGGATTTTTCTGGGTGCTGATGAACGAACCGATGTGATTGAGCGAGAGTTGCAGCTGTGCGGATACTTTTGCATCATTACTTCTGAGAAAATGACAGCCTCTCAGGCTCTGATCCAGTATAAAGGGCGGGATATTTCGGAAAAGCTTTTTCAATCTGATAAGACATTTATTGGTTCCAAAAGCGAACGTGTTCAGTCATCGCGAAGCATGTCATCTAAAATTTTTATAGAATTTGTAGCTTTGATTGTACGCAATCGGATTTATAATCTTCTTAAAGAACAAATGATTCGGATGGAAACAAAACAAAAGTATATGACTGTTCCAGCCGCAATCCGTGAGCTTGAAAAGATTGAAATTGTCCGCCGTCACGGCAGAAACTATAAATTAGATCATGCAGTTACCAGAACTCAAAAGTTAATTCTGAACTCTTTTGGCTTTGATGAAACAGACATCAAAAAAAGAGCTGAGGAATATGGTAAGCTGCTGAATATCAGCCAGTCATACATAAGCAAGGAGGCGCAGGATAATGGCGAGGAAGAAGACGATTGAGGCAATTGAAACCGAAATTTCCAAAGTAAAATCTGATATGTCCAAGCTGCAAGACCGATACGATAAACTTGCAAAAAAGCTTGAGGAACTGCAGGAACAGAAACACCGAATTGAAGCTGACACCATCATGGAAGCCTATCTGAAAAGCGGTAAAAATTTTGATGAGATTATGACGTTTTTGAGTCCATGATGGCGTTTAGTGTAACTTTTTTGCAGAGTTCACAATAATTTGGCGTGGAGCGAAGGATTTGACTTTTACTTTACTTCATGATATAGTATAATTCATTCAGTTGGGTTGATATGGAGTAAACGCACTATAGTAAGTACCTGTTTTTCTGATTCATTTTCTGCAATAATAGTCTCATACAATACAGAATTAAAAAAGTTGAGCACTTAACTTTTTTGACCGACTATGGAGGTCAGAATTGTCAAGGTACTCCGGTCACTGAAAGGTGACCGGGAATTTTTATATCAGCGGCTAAAATTTAAACGCTTACATTAAAAATTAATGAATGCAAAATGAGGGAAGGATACATTGAGGATGAAAGAGTTAAGTTATTCATTTGACGCTGAATATATTATTAAGAAAAAGAAATCCTTAAAAAGGCAGTTATTGGCTGACGTGAATCGAAATTTTGTAGAAAAGCGGATTGCCATTTTAGGGGGAGAAACAACAGAGAATATTAAACTCACTCTGGAACTGTTTCTTTTAAATTATGGAATTAAGCCCTATTTTTATGAGTCTGAATATAATCAGTATTATGAGGATGGTATGTTCCCGAATCAGGAATTGGAAGAGTTTAAGCCGGATATTATTTATATTTGCACATGTGTTAGAAATATTATAGATTTTCCTGTGCTGTCTGATCAGAAAGAGGTAGTCGAGCAAAAGAAACAGGCTGTTGTTGATAAGTTCTATGGCTTATGGGATTCTGTAGCAGAGCGATATCATTGCCCGATTGTTCAGAATAATTTTGAATATCCATTTTTCAGGTTAATGGGAAATAAAGATGCAAGTGATTATCATGGAAGAGTGAATTTTGTGACGATGCTTAATTGCGCTTTTTATGAGTATGCACAGAAACATGATAATTTCTATATTTGTGATGTAAACTATATTTCTGCTTCTTACGGACTGGATAAATGGTCGGAGCCTTATTATTGGCACATGTATAAGTACGCAGTAGCAGTGCCGGCAATTCCATATTTGGCATTTAATGTAGCCAATATTATTAAATCTATTTATGGAAAAAACAAAAAGGCATTCAATCTTGATTTGGATAATACGCTGTGGGGCGGAATTGTTGGAGATGATGGAGCGGATAATATTGAAATCGGTCAGGAGACATCTCTTGCACAGACGTATAGTGAATTTCAAGAATATATTAAACTGCATAAACAGTTAGGAATACTGCTGACTGTCAATTCAAAAAATGATGAAGCGAATGCGGTGAGTGGTTTTGAACGTCCGGATAGTGTGTTGAAGAAAGATGATTTTGTGGTTTTTAAGGCGAACTGGAATCCTAAGAGCATCAATATTACGGAAACAGCTCAGGAGCTTACTCTGCTTCCGGAAAGTTTTGTTTTTGTAGATGACAATCCTGCTGAGCGTGCGATTGTAGAAGATCAGGTGCCCGGAGTGGCAGTGCCGGTCATGGATGGCGTAGAGCATTATATACAGATACTGGATAAGTCTGGATTTTTTGAGGTTACAGCTTTGTCACAGGATGATCTGAAGCGAAATGAAATGTATCAGGAAAATGCAAAAAGAAGCAAACTGCAGTCTTCTTTTGTAAATTATGAAGATTATTTGAAATCGCTTGAGATGAAGGGTGAAATTCAAAGTTTTGTGCCGATGTATATGTCACGAATAGCACAGTTGACGAATAAAAGTAACCAGTTTAATCTCACTACGAAACGTTATAGCCAGAGTGATATTGAGAATGTAGCTGCCGATCCAGATCGCATTACATTATATGGTAAATTAGGCGATAAGTTTGGTGATAACGGAGTTGTAAGTATTGTGATTGGCCGAATAGATGGTGATCATCGTGATGAACTGCATATGGAATTATGGCTTATGAGCTGCAGGGTCCTGAAGCGCGATATGGAGTTCGCGATGATGGATGAACTGGTGGAAAAGGCAAAAGCAGCGGGTATTAAAAAGTTAGTAGGTTACTATTATCCGACTGCAAAAAATGCGATGGTAAAAGAATTTTATGCGTTGCAGGGATTTAAAAAAATTACAGAAGATGAAGCGGGAAACACGGTTTGGGAATTTATGATTGATGATTCCTATAAGAAAAAACAGCATGTCATAGCTGTAAACGAACGGAAAGAATAATGGAATATGTAAAATTAAGGAATGGGGTAGAGATGCCTCGGATTGGCCTTGGCACCTGGCAGATCACAGATCGGGTTCAAATGGCTGAAATAGTGGAAAGTGCTTATCAGTCGGGCTATCGTTTGATTGATACAGCGGCTGCTTATAGCAATGAAATTGCGTTGGCAAAGGCATTGGCGGCAGCAGAAATAAAGAGAACGGAAATGTTTTTGTCTGATAAGGTTTGGAATACAAGCAGAGGTGCTGCGGCGGTTCAGGAGGCTTGCAGGAAATCCCTGAAAAAATTGAAGACAGAGTATCTTGATTTGTATCTGATTCATTGGCCGGCTTCTATGAAATTATATCCGGACTGGGCAGAAGTCAATGCAGATACCTGGCGGGGGATGGAGCAGTTATATAAGGATGGTCTTGTTCGGGCAATTGGAGTATGCAATTTTAAAGAGCATCATCTTACGGCACTGGAAAAAACGGCAGAGATTATACCGATGGTAAATCAGTTGGAACTGCATCCAGGATTGAATCAGTCTGAAATACTAGATTACTGTAAGATAAGAAACATTCAGGTAGAGGCAAGCAGTCCGCTTGGCAATGGTCAGATATTAAGCAATGAAAAATTAGTTGAAATTGCGAACAGAAAAGAAAAAACACCAGCACAGATCTGCCTTAGATGGGAGTTGCAGAAGGGAATCGTTGCTATTCCTAAAACCACCGCAAAAGACAGACTGGTTCAAAATATCGAGGTGTTTGATTTTACATTGGATGAAGATGAAATGAAGGAAATTGATGCAATTCCATATTGTGGTGGGATAGGCATCGATCCGGACGAGGTATTTGATTTTGGCTAATACAAAACTAGAGACAGAGGAACTGCAGGCATTAAGAAAGAAGATATTTATTACAGGCTATAAGGGTGGAATGGCGCATCTGGCATCCTGTTATTCCTGCCTTGAGATGCTTTATGCGTTGTATTTAAAGGATATTCTCAGGTATGACCTGAGTAATCCAAAGTGGAAAGACAGAGATCGGTTTATTCTAAGCAAAGGACATGCGGGGTTAGCTTTATACGGAGTAATGCAGAAAGCAGGAATGATCTCGGAGAAGATGTATGATTCTTATCTGACGGAAAATTCACTTATAGGCGGCGAACCGTGTATGAGAGACAGCGACTGGGTTGAAGCAACAACAGGATCATTAGGACATGGGCTTTCTATGGGATTAGGAATCGCACTGGCATTAAAAATGGATCATAGTCCGGCAAAGGTTTATGTAATGCTTGGCGATGGGGAGCTGGAAGAAGGGGTTGTGTGGGAAGCAATTATGACAGCACCCGCCCTGGGAGCAGATAATCTTATAGCCATTTTGGATTGCAACAGAATTCAGAAGATGGATTTTGTGGAAAAAACGATAGGTAATCCGCGGTGGGCAGAAAAATGGGCAAGCTTTGGATGGGAAGTCCTGGAGACAGATGGTCATGATATGGAAGCTTTTAAGAATGCGATACTTCAGAAGACAGAGGAAAAGAAGCCAAGAGTAATCATTGCCAACACGGTAAAGGGAAAAGGTGTTTCTGTCATGGAGAATAACCCCAACTGGCATTTTAAACTTCCAGGACGAAAAGATCTTAAGGTGTTTAAAGCAGAACTGGGAATATCGGATAGTGAATTGGAGTAAGCGATGAATAGTGCATATATTGGAAAACTGATGGAATTAGCCGAGAAAGATCATGACGTGATTCATATGCTTGCAGATAGTGGAACCGGATATGATGAGATGTTTCGTCGTAATTTTCCAGATCAGATATATAATTTTGGCATAGGCGAGGAAAACATGGTCGCTGCAGCAGCTGGAATGGCATCAGCGGGGAAAAAGCCGTTTGTATTTACAGCTGGTGCATTCCTGGCGTATCGTTCTATGGAATTCATAAGAGACGATATCTGTTTTCAAAATTTGAATGTAAAGATAGTGGGAATGGGAAGTGGGCTGGCATGGAGCTCACTGGGACCGACCCATCATACAACAGAAGACATTTCTGTGCTTAGGGCAATTCCAAATCTGCTGATTCTTTCACCGGCTACGCCAAGACAGGTGGTAGCCTGCGTACAGGCTGCATATGAGCATAATGGGCCGGTGTATATCCGAATTGGCATGAATCACGAAGCAGAATACTTTTCAGAGGATTATACATATCATGCAGGGCAAAATGACCTTATCAGAGATGGAAGAGATCTGGCAGTATTTGTGACAGGAAGCATACTGGATGAGGTGGTGCAAGCGTGTGATCTGCTTGGGCAGGATGGTATTTCTGCAAAAATTATAAATATCGTTGGCGTAAAACCATTTGATACGCAGGATATTATAGAAGCGGCCAGGACAATCAGTAAAATAGCTGTGGTGGAAGAGCATAATATTTATGGCGGTCTTGGAAGTATCATTGCGGAAACTGTGGCTTATAACGGGCTTCACGCAAAAGTATATCCCATTGGGTTAAATGACGCGTTTGCGGAAGGATATGGAACCCAGCAAATGGTGCGGAAGGTAAATGCGCTTGATGCAGTAAGCATTTACAGACGATTGAAGGAGGCTGTGGCGCTATGAACGAATATACCCTTGCGGAAATAGAAGTTGGCATGAAAGCTGTTTTTCATAAAACCATTACAAAAAAAATGGAAGATGCATTCAGGGTGATATCTGGAGATGAAAATCCGTTGCATAAGGATGATACATTTGCTTTGGAGATAAGCAATGGAAAGTTTCAGGGACATGCAGCGTTTGGAATGCTTACTGCGTCACTATATTCAACCGTTGCCGGAATGTATTTGCCGGGAAAATACAGTTTGATTCATAGTTTTGAAGAATTATCCTTTACGAAACCAGTATTTGTGGGAGATGATTTAACTGTAGAAGCCGAAGTGACAGATAAAGAAATAGCACTAAAGCTGATTCGTTTAAAGGTTACAATAAAGAATCAGGATAATAAGCCCGTGTCTAAGGCAAAAATGAAAGTCTTAGTTATGAAATAAATATTTATCAGGAGGAAATGAAATATGACAAGAGAAGAAGTTTATGAAAGATTAAATGGGGTATTCAGAGAGGTTTTAGATGATGATTCCATCGAGCTGCACGATGAGACGGTTGCGGATGATGTTGATGGCTGGGATTCTTTTGAGCATATCAATCTGATTGTTGGTGTAGAAGAAGAATTCGGATTTAAGATTCCTATGGGCAAAGTGGTTACAATGAAGAATGTTGGCGAAATGGTAGACATCATTCTGGAGTTAGGGAAGTAGTATGTCTATCACATCGTTTTATTTTTTAGCGCTGGTAACGGTTGGTGTATTGGTATATTACGTAGTACCTAAAAGCATTCAGTGGATGATATTACTGGTTCTCAGCGCAGTGTTCTATTATTTTGCAGCAACACCATGTACAATAGGCTATCTTGTGGTTTCCACAATGATAGCTTATTTGTCTACAATGTGGATTCAGAAAAAAAGGGATGCATTAGGAAGAGAAGCAAAGGGGTTATTGGTTGTTACATTTGTGGCATTGGCAGTCAATATAGCAATCTGGTTTTTTGTAAAGGGACGTGGATTGTGGGTGCCGTTTGCATTGAGACTGACGGCATGGCGTGATGTTTCTGTGCTGGATTCGCTGGTTAACTGGAAAATAGCGGCATCTCTTGGAATGGGATATTATACATTGCAGGTTATGGGGTATATTATTGACTGCTATTGGGAGAATATTACACCACAGAAGAATCCGCTTAAGCTGTTCCTTTTTGTATGTTATTTCCCACAGCTGACAACGGGCCCAATTAGCAGGTACACACAGTTAAATACACTTTATAGTCCCCACAGGTTTGAATACCGGAATCTTGCGTTTGGCTCACAGCGGATTCTTTGGGGATTTATGAAAAAAATTGTGCTGGCAGAAAGAGTAGGAATGATCGTTTCTGCCATTAATGCAGATCCTGGTACATATACCGGATTTTATTCCTGGATTGCAATCTTATTATATCCATTGCAGATGTATGCTGATTTTTCCGGTTGCATGGATATTGTTCTGGGAGTGTCAGAATTATTTGGGATTCCGCTGGCGGAAAACTTTAACAATCCATTCTTTTCGAGATCCTCGCAGGAGTTTTGGCAGAGATGGCATATTACGCTTGGCACATGGGCAAAGGACTATGTGCTGTACCCGTTGTTAAAATCAAAGTCAATGGTTAATTTTGGAAAGGTGGCAAGAAAAAAGTATGGCAAAAAAACAGGGAAATTTTTAGTTAATCTCGTTGGGATGTTTATGCTTTGGATGATTATGGGAATCTGGCATGGTGGTTGGCGGTATATCATCGGTGTCAGCCTGTGGTACTGGGTAATTCTCATGCTTGGAGATTTATGTGCTCCATGGTTTCAACAGATTACCGAGAAGCTTCACATGAAAACAGAGTGTTTTGCCTGGCATTTCTTTCAATCTGCCAGAACCTATGTAATTTATGCAGTTGGTGCAACTTTTTTCAGTGTGGGTGTTACAGGCGGTATTAACAGATTGAAAGATGCTGCAAAAGTTTTATTAAAAAGAGGCTATGCGAATCCCTGGATATTTTTTGATCAAAGTATTTTGAAGACAGGGATTACCTGGCAGGATATAAATTTGATTATTTTCGTGACAGGAATGATGCTGATTGTAGCAGTTTTACGCGAAAAATATGGTTATGCACGGAATTGGATTCAGAATCAGTGTGTGTTATTTCGCTGGTTTATCTGGCTCGCTATGTTTGTGTTAGTGTTAATATATGGAAAGTATGGACCCGGGTATGATGCGTCGATGTTCATATATCAGGGATTTTAGATGGTGTATGTAAATGAAAAAAATTGATAGGCAAAGAGTTATAAGTTTTTTGGGGTTTTGCATATTTGTAGGTATAATAGTTCAGGTATTCTTTGGCGTTACATATTTATTTCGAAATACTGATGATGACCGTAGACATATTGCAGGATTAAGACAGGAAAAAGTAGATATGGTGTATGTAGGCGGCAGTGCAGCTTTTGTATATTGGCAGCCGCTTAAGGCATGGAATGAATGTGGCTATACTTCTTATAACTATGCAACGAATTCGATACCAGCAGAAAGCATAAAAGCATATATAGAGGAGGCACGAAAACTTCAGAATCCAGAACTTTTTGTCGTGGGAATAAGAGCGTTTCAGTATTATTCGGATGAGCCTGCAGAGCAGGGTGTGCGTAATGGAACAGATTCCATGGATATGACATCACTTTCACGGTATAAGATTTTGAATGAATATTTCAGAAATCGTGAAATTCCAGAAGATACAGATGTATTATCCTATTATCTGGATATTGCGAAGTATCATACAAATGTTGGAAATCTGGGATCAAGTAAAGCCTGGAAATTGATTGACAATGATGAAAATGTTGTAAATAAAGGCTGGGAATGGGTCGATAAGTATGGATATCTGGAACAGCCGGAGAATTTCAATACAGATGAACGGGCGGAATTGCCAGAAAACGATATAAGACTTTTAAAAGAGCTGCTTACATATTGTAGAACAGAAAAACTGAACGTACTGTTTGTGGTTTGTCCATATTGGATTACGAAAGAACATCAGGCAAAATATAATACAATGGCAGACATGATTCAAAGCTATGGATTTCAGTATTTAAATGCGAATGAGTATTATGACGAGATGAATTTGGACTTTTCTACGGATTTTTACAACAAGAATCATGTTAATCTGTTTGGAGCCAAAAAATATACAGAATTCCTGGAAAAGTACATTTCACAAAATTATAATCTGGAAAATCATAAGGGAGATCCGGCATATGCTTCATGGGATGAAGCATATCAGGAATTTCAGAAACAGGAAGAACAGCATGCTCAGACGGTATTAGATTTGAAAGCAGATGTTGAGAAGAGCAGCGAAATTCAGAAACAGATGAAAGAGGCGAAGTCATTAGCCGAATGGCAAAAACTTGTAAGTGATAATCGCTTTACTCTGATTGTGGCTGGTACACAGGAAATACAATGGCCGGAAAATGTTGCAGATCAACTTCTTTAATGGCAAGACCTG
>ENA-OPSY01002026-OPSY01002026.1-human-gut-metagenome-genome-assembly--contig:-NODE-2026-length-10505-cov-3.988612_pt1 | contig 10505 bp, 8 predicted proteins | sample MGYA00241464_ERZ501920 | MGnify/ENA primary metagenome ERZ501920 (study PRJEB25962, sample SAMEA2042396) | human gut metagenome | biome: human gut; feature: human-associated habitat; material: faeces...
TGCGCTGCCGGTCAAGTCAATACCGACTGCCCGGTCTGCAAGACCAACATGAGCGAATGCACCGGCACAGCTCCCGTTATGCCTGAGCCGGACAAGGATGCAGAAACCGACGTTCCTGCGCCCAAGCCCGAAAAGAAGTCCAACGTCGGCATGATCCTCATCATCTTCGTTCTTGCCGGTGCTGCGGGTGCAGCTTATTACTACATCAAGTTCGTCAAGGGCAGAAAGCCCAAGGATGAAGATATGGACTTCTTTGATGATGAAGGCTACGAGGAAGAGCCGTACATCAACGAGGATGATGAGCCGCAGATTGCGGAGGATGCTGAAACGGATGGTGATGAAGATTGATCTTAGTCATTGCTGAAAAGCCCAGCGTTGCCCAGTCCATCGCAAAGGTGCTGGGCGCGACATCCCGCAAGGACGGCTACATGGAGGGCGGCAATTACATCGTTTCGTGGTGCTTCGGTCATCTGGTGGAGCTGGCAGACGCCAGCTCCTACGATGAGCGGTATGCCAAGTGGCGGTATGACGATCTGCCCATTGTTCCGGAAAGCTGGATGTTTGAGGTCACGAAGGACAAAGCGCAGCAGTTCAAGGTGATGTCCGCTCTCATGAAGGACAAGCGCGTCACCGAGCTGGTCTGCGCAACCGATGCAGGACGCGAGGGTGAGCTGATCTTCCGGCTGGTCTACAACAAAGCCGGATGCACCAAACCCTTCAAGCGTCTGTGGATCAGCTCGTTGGAGGACTCCGCCATCCGCGAAGGCTTCAATCATCTCCGGGACAGCAAGGAATATGACCGTCTCTATGAAGCAGCACTCAGCCGCTCGAAGGCGGACTGGATTGTCGGCATCAACGGCACCCGCCTTTTCACCACGCTCTATCACAAGAAGCTGGTGGTCGGGCGCGTCCAGACGCCGACTCTTGCAATGCTGGTGGAGCGTGACGGGAAAATCTCAACCTTCCAGAAGGAAAAGTATTTCAATGTCCATATCGGCAAGGGCGATTTGACCGCCGATCTGGAAAAGGTCAAAACCGAAGAGGAAGCAAAAAGAATTGCGGCGGCTTGCGAGAAAAAGCAAGCCGTCGTTTCTTCTCTCAAGCGGGAGACGAAAACCGTCAGTCCTCCAAAGCTCTATGATCTGACCACCTTGCAGCGCGAGGCAAACCGATACTACGGCTTCACCGCCCAGCAGACGCTCGATCTCGTTCAGACGCTCTACGAAAAGAAGCTCCTGACCTATCCGCGCACAGACAGTCAGTTCATCACGGACGATATGGAGGACACTGCCCGTCAGGTCATTTCCATCGTCTGCCGCCAGCTTTCGCTTTTCTCCGGTGTTTCGGTCACTCCGGACATCGCCCGCGTGACCGACAACAGCAAGGTCACGGATCACCATGCCATTCTCCCGACCGCCCAGCTTGAAAAGCAGGATGTTTCCGCACTTCCTCAGTCGGAGCAGAAAATCCTCAATCTTGTCGGGATGCGCCTTCTGTGTGCGACCGGCGAGAAGCACACCTACGCAGAAACGCAGATCACGCTCTCCTGCGAGGGCTACGAGTTCAAAGCCAAGGGGAAGACCGTCGTTCAAAACGGATGGAAAGCCATTGAAGAGCTGTTTAAGGCATCTCTCAAGACGAAGGAAAAGGACGATCCCATGAAGTCCCTGCCCGAAGTCCATGAAGGCGATGTTCTGGATAGCGTATCTGCCAGCGTCACCGAACACTTCACAACGCCTCCGAAGCAGTACACGGAAGATACCCTCCTGTCTGCGATGGAAACCGCTGGAAATGATCAGTTTGACGATGACACGGAGAAGAAAGGTCTCGGCACTCCTGCAACCCGTGCCGGTATCATTGAAAAGCTGGTGAAATCCGGCTTTGCAGAGCGCAAAGGCAAATCCCTTATTCCCACAAAGGACGGCTGCAACCTCGTCTGTGTTCTGCCGGAACAGATCACGTCTCCCACAATGACTGCGGAATGGGAAAACACGCTCATGGAGATTGAGCGCGGCAATGCGGATGCAGACGCCTTCCTCAGCGGTATTGTCCAAATGACCGGGGATCTCGTGAAAGCCTACCCGTTTCTCTCCGATGCCGAAGCCCAGCGTTTCGGCACGGGCAAGGAGGAAATCGGCAAATGTCCCCGCTGCGGCTCTCCGGTCTATGTCGGCAAGGGCAATTTCTACTGCTCGAACAAGGAATGCTCCTTCTGCCTGTGGGAAGACAACAAGTTCTTTTCCAGCAAGAAAAAGAAGCTGACCAAGAAGATCGCAAAGGAGCTGCTGGACAAGGGCTGGTGCCGAGTGACCGGGCTTTACACGCCGAAGAAGCCTCAGCTCTATGATGCGGTGATCCGTCTGGATGACAGCGGCGGCAAATACGTCAGCTTCAAGATGGAGTTTGACCGATGATCCGTCCGAAGTATGTTGCCTCTTGCAGCGGAGGCAAAGACAGCGTAGCGACGCTCCTGCTGGCTGCACAGCACAATGAGCCGCTTGACGAGGCGGTTTTCAGTGAGGTCATGTTCGATAAGGACACAAGCGGCGAAGTCCCGGAACACCGGGACTTCATTTATGACCGGCTCAAGCCCTTCTGCGAAAAAGAGCTGGGCATCAAGTTCACCATTCTCCACGCGGACAAGACCTACGATGAGGTGTTCCATCATGTCATCACCCGTGGACCGCACAAGGGTGTGGTTCGCGGCTTTGCATGGGCTGGTATGTGTGCAGTCAATCGTGACTGCAAAATCCCGCCAGTCCGCAAATACAATGCCGCACTCTCGCCGGACACTGTGAGCTATGTCGGCATCGCGGAGGATGAGCCAAAACGCCTTGCTCGTCTGGATGGAATAACGAAGGTCAGTCTGCTTGCCAAATACGGTATGACCGAGGCGGACGCCTACAAGCTCTGTCAGGAACACGGGCTGCTCTCTCCAATCTACGCTCACTGCCGGAGGAACGGCTGCTGGTTCTGTCCCAACGCCAGTGACTCGGAGCTGCTGCACATGATCACAAAGCACCCGGATATGTTTGACCGTCTGATTGAATGGGAGAACGAGGATAACATCTTCCATCGTCGGATGACGCGCAGAGAAACCCCGTCTGAGGTAAAGGCTCGTTTACTGAGCAAATCCCAGACGGGGTTTTCTTCTGCCCAAAAGCAAATAAGAAATGGAGGTTTGAGATGGCTGAAAACAAAAATGCACAGCAAGTCCGCGAAATCACGGACAAGCTGGAACAGGGCATCAAGGAGCTTTTTGAATCCGAGCGGTTCAAGGAATATCTCCGCACGATGTCCAAGTTCTACAACTATTCCTTCAACAACACGCTGCTCATTGCGATGCAGAAGCCGGAGGCAACCTATGTTGCCGGTTATACCTCGTGGCAGCGCAACTTTGACCGTCAGGTCATGAAGGGCGAAAAGGGCATCAAGATTCTTGCACCCGCGCCGTACAAGGCGCAGGAAGAGCGTGAGAAGATTGATCCTTTGACGCAGAAGCCGGTGATCGGCGCAGATGGGAAGGCTGTCACGGAAACGGTTGAGGTCCTGCGTCCTGCCTTCAAGGTGGTAAGTGTCTTTGATGTTTCCCAGACGGACGGCAAGGAGCTTCCGGACATCATCGTCGATGAGCTGAAAGGCACCGTCGAGAACTACGAGGCGTTCTTCGATGCACTCAAGCAGGAATCTCCCGTCCCCATTTCCTTTGAGGATATTCCGGGCGGCGCAAAGGGATTCTTCTCACCGGTTGAAAGCCGCATTGCCATTCAGGAAGGCATGAGCGAAATCCAAACGGTCAAGACCGCCATTCACGAGATCGCCCACGCAAAGCTCCACGCCGTCAAGCCGGATGAGAAAGCCACGCCAGAAGATAAGAAGGATCGGCACACCAAGGAGGTTGAAGCGTTATACTCATGTTTTTATAATATTGATCTTTTAAATTATTTTCCATAAATCCTCACTTTCTTGTAAAAAAGATGAGCATTATCAGATACGCTATTATCAGGTTTTCCCCTCGAATGGGAAGCCGGAAAGGAGCGCATTTGATATGCAAATAAACTATTTAGATGCTATTTCATCAGTTCTCAATATGATGAAACAGCCAGACAGTGCATGTAAAAATATAGACATGCACAGAACCTGTTATACTACACTCTTCAAGTACCTGATGGATAAGGGCATTCCTTTTTCAATGGATGCCGCACTGGACTGGATTGAGATTAAAAAACGGGAAATTTCCTATGAGACGTGTTCTCAATATAGAAATGCCCTGTTCCGCCTCGAGCATTACCTGCTCTTTGGAGATATCAAAAGTTCTTTCTGCCGCTCAGAAGACAGTTTTTTCTGCCGGAGCGGAATATCGGAATCCTTTTTTCGCCTGACATATGAGCTGGAAGAATACTATGCGACCACACAGAATCCCTGCTATTACCATACGTATTCTGTTGCCATCAAGGAGTTCTTCAGGCTTGCTACTTCCCTGGGAGTTACAGAGCCGGAAGCAATAACCATAGATACTCTTATCGAATACTGGAATACTTACTGCAAATCCTGTAAATCTCTTGCCAGACGTCAGAACGCCGTATGTGCCATGACAGCACTTATGAAATATCTTCACCGCAGAGGTGATGTGCCAGAGTGTTACCAGCGGGTTCTTTTTGGTGAGAACGTTGAAATACTGCTTGAGATGAGACTTTCTAAAATAGGTACCGCATTTCATCCGAGTATACCTCTCGCTCTTAAAGCTGATGAATATCTTGACGCTTTGGACGATTGGAAATACATGAAATCATCAAAAGCTGTTTATCGCAATGATTTCACATGGTATTTCATGTTCCTGGAACTTAACCATCTGGAACACTCGGCAGAAACTGTGACATCATGGATAGATATACTCCCGGATTGCCCGAATCAGATCAAAGCCAGCAGTTCCGGATCAGCTCATCGTTCACACACTATCAGAATGTTTGAAAAGTATCTCCAGGGCATAATGGAATCCAATATAATCGCTGAGCCGATGCGTGCATCTGATCATCTTCCATCATGGAGCAAAAGCATCCTTGATGGTTTCATAGAAAGCCGCAGGCGGGATGGAATGACCAATAAGACACTTACCATGTGCAGGGCAGCCGGATGCAGTTTCTTCAAATATCTTGAAGATAATGGAATAGATAATCCAGTTTCCATAACACCCGATGTGGTTAAAGCATTTCATAACCATGATGTCCACTCAACCCCGGAAAGTAAAAATGCATATGGAACCAAGCTTCGTCAGCTTCTACGGTACATGGCTGACCAGGATCTGATTTCACCAACACTTGCTTTTGCAGTATCTGCAAGCTGTGCGCCTCATCGCAGCATAGTTGATGTTCTGAGCGATGCTATGGTCGAGAAAATATATGAATATCGTGAGAAAGCTTCTACTCCCATGGAGCTCAGGGACACAGCCATGGTCATGCTTGGACTTCGAATGGGTATCAGGGGAGCAGACATCCTAAAGCTTCAGGTAAATGATTTTGACTGGAAAAACAAAACTGTTTCCTTCATTCAGCAGAAAACAAGCAAAGCAATAACGCTTCCAGTCCCAACGGATGTAGGTAATTCAGTATATAAATACATCATGAATGGACGTCCGGAATCGGCTGTCACAGGCAACGGTTATATATTTATCCGCCATCAGGCACCATATATTCCGCTTAAAGTTACAACGGCGTGCCGTGGAGCTTTAAAAAGAATACTTGCTGAATATGGATTTGAATTATCTGCTGGTCAGGGCTTTCATATGACACGAAAAACATTTGCCACAAGAATGCTTCGGGCAGACAACAAACTTGATGATATTTCCAATGCTCTCGGACATGCACGTCAGGAAACAGCAGAGGTATATCTTGAACGTGACGAAGATAAAATGAGGCTCTGCCCTCTGGAATTTGGAGGTGTTTTATCATGACATACATTTTTGAGAGCGGTCTGGCACATCATATCGAAGGACTTATACAGCAAAAACGTGCTGATGGATATGCCTATAATTCCGAAGAAAAGCTATTAAAACGCTTTGATACCTTTTGCGTACAGAATTATCCGGAACTAACAACAGTCACCTATGAAATGGCAGCCAAATGGTCAGAAGCCAGACCGGGCGAAGGAGATGCCTATCATAATCGCCGTATGTCGATGGTGAAGGTGCTGAGTGAATATATCCTTTCCCTTGGTCAGGAAGCATACATTCCTAATTTTTTCTGCAAGGCTTACCGTCCGGTTCTTTACATTCCATCAAAAGAGGAAGTTAAGGAACTGCTACAGAAAATGGATATCCGCACGTCTCATAATTCAGAGCAATTTAGACTCGATAGAGAGTGCAAGATTCTTTTTCTCCTATATTTTTGCTGCGGTCTGCGTCTGTCAGAAGGGCGATTGCTAAAATGGGAGCACATAGACCTGGATAAAGGAATCCTTACTGTCCTTGGCTCAAAGGGTAACAAAGATCGCCTTGTATATCTTCCGCAGGATAGCCTTCCGGTACTTAAAAACTATAAAGAACGTCAGGAAATGCTTTTCCCCGGAATTGACTGGGCTTTTCCGGGAAAAGATCCACATAAGCCTGTTTCGTGCTCTGGAGTAGAATCAAGTTTTAACCGCCATTGGGCCATGCTTCCGGTTGCCAGGACAGTTGATAAACATCCGACACCCCACTGTTTACGCCATGCTTTTGTAGTAGAGAGATTTAATGAGTGGATGCATCAGGGAATTGATACAAACACTATGCTCCCATATTTAAGCAGATACCTTGGACACAAAAGTCCTGATGAAACGTATTATTACTATCATCTTGTAGAAAAGGCATTTGATACTATCCGAGAGAAAGATTCAGTGTCTGGAAAGGTCATTCCGGAGGTGATTCCCTATGAAGAATAAATCAGCAAAGATATCAACTGACCAGCTGTTCTTTTCTCACACATGGAACTTTCTAAATGTTTATTTGGTAAAGCAGGTCGGACGCAGTCAGGCTACAGCAGAATCCTACAGAGATTCCCTTACAATATTTAAAAACTACCTTGTAGGTGAATTAGGTAAATCCATAAGCACCTTTCAGTTTTCTGATTGTACCAAAGAATGTATTTATAATTTCAGAGAATATCTGCTTGCAAATGGCAGCCAGCCATCAACTGTAAATGTAAGAGTCGCGGCTATCCGTGCCTATCTGAACTATGCCTCGGATATGGACATATCAGTCCAGTCAGTTGCCCTGGCGATCAGTCAGATCTCACCATGCAAAACCATTAAAAAGGAAAAACCTATTCTGTCCGATGATGCACTTGCTGCAATACTGTCTGCACCGCCGAATACGAAATTCGGTGTACGAGACCGTGCTATTTTGATTCTTCTCTACGATACAGCTGTAAGAATCAGTGAGCTGCTTAATATTCGCCTATGTGATATTGCAATGGAATCAAAATATCCAAATATTTTCATAACCGGCAAAGGTAATAAAGAAAGAACCATACAATTAACAGCTAAAGCAGTCGAACACCTTAGGGAATATATACGTGTATATCACAGTAATTCTTCCAAAGAAGCATACTTATTTTCCACAACAATAAAAGGTGTAACAGACAGGATGTCCGTTGGAAATGTCCAGCGGATTATAAAAAAATATGCAGCTCTGGTCAGTGAAAAAGGGGTTAGTCTTCCGGATTCGGTTCACTGTCACATGTTCCGCCGAACCAGAGCCACAAATCTTTATCAGGATGGAATCGCCATTGAGCTGGTTTCTACAGTGTTAGGACATGCCAGAACTGATACAACAAAAAGCTACTATGCAAAGCCATCTGTTGAACAGCTTAGAGACGCAATGGAATCTGTTCCAACACCTGTATCTGATGAAGCACCAATGTGGGAGGGCAACGAAGATGAAATGGCAAGACTTTGTGGATTGCGCTAACGAATAATGCTCATCTTTTAGTAGAAAAACGTCTTATTTCTCAGCATTCTTTAAAATGATTAACATTTTGGAATGCTGAGTATAAAGCCTCAAATGTTAATGTTTCCATTTGAGGCTGAAAGCGTTGCCTACACCGTCTGCCAACGGTACGGCATTGAAACCTCGGACTACTCCTTCGGTTACATCGCCGGTTGGTCATCCGGCAAGGAAACCAAGGAACTGAAAAGCTCTCTGGACACCATCCGCAAGACGGCGGCTGAGATGATCGAGGGCATTGACGCCAAGCTCAAGGTGCTGCTGGCAGAGAAAGCACAGTCCGCAGAGAAGGAAGTCGAAGCTCCCATAAAGGAAGCTGTTCCGGAGGAAAAGCCGGAAGTCCCCATTTACCGCGAGACAGCGAATTACGCCTATGAAGCCGGTGAGATGGAAGCATACCGTGCTTCTCTCGCCGCAAACGTGGAATGCCGCAAAGCGATTGAAGCGGCGATCAGCTCCAACTACGGAGATAACCGGCTGGATGCGGATGCTGCCGTAAAAAGCGTCCTTGAGCAATTCTCTCCGGAGCGTGTCCGATATGTCCTCGCAAACACCATTCAGCAGAAAGACTTTGACGGGCGCATTCCCCAGCCCCTCAAGGAATGGGCGAAGAACGTTGAGGTCTGCCCTGAGAACGCCTCCCACTTCCTCGTGGACAAAGCCAATCCCGGACTGACCGCACTTTTCGTGGATGCGTTCCGTCAGCAGACCGAACCCCAGAAGGAAGTCACTTCTGAGAAAACAGAGGAAAGAGACCCGGAGGTCGTTGCGTGGGAGAACGATGAGATTACCTCTATCGAGGTAAAAACCGTGGAGGTCAAGCCTCCCGTTGTCCCCTTGCCGGAGGAAGCAGCGAAAGCACCGAAGGCACACCGCCTGACTGCCGAAGAGAAGGAAATCAAAGCCGCCGTCATGGACACGCTCAAGGGGCAGATTGCCTATAACAATGACGGTATGCGGGCGTCCTATCGCGCCTCTAACCATTCCTTCAATCTGCTGGCACGGAACGGCGTCAGGATCGAGGGCAACACGGTCACGCAGAACGGTGAGCCGCTGTTCAAAATCCATCGCCGTCATGCGGCGCGGAAAACACAGGGCTGCTACCGTGAGCTGATGCCGACGCTGGAATACGTCAAGCAGGAGCAGAAGCAGGAAAAGCCCTCTATCCGTGATCAGCTCAAAGCTGCCGCGAAAACGCAGCCGGAGAAGAAGTCCCCGGTCAAATCCAAAACACACGACATGGAGTTGTGAGAAAGGAGAAGCATGAAGAAATACACAGACGTTGACATCGTTGCGGAGCTGCAGAAGCTTGTGGATAGTCATGTAGACAGCTACAAGGAAGACTTCGACATCGACAAGCGTATCATCCGCCGCGCTGCCGAAAGCCGGAATCCCGAAGACAAAACGCTGATGTGGTTCTGCCGTCCGCATGGGACGCACTGCCTCAATGAAAATCAAGTCTTTATTCAGGGAACGCGAGATCACAACACCTTCCGCTTTTACGCGGAACAGACCTACGACGAATGCGTTGCCCGCGTCATTGTCCCGAAAGCCGTCAAGCGCGGCAAGGTCTTCGGAGATGTCTTTGAGATCAACTACCGGGAACAGGCTGCAAATGTGGCGCAGAACGCGGTTGCGCCGGATCATGACCGGCTGACCTTCGCAGACGGCTTTGTGCTGGAAGCCCCCTGCCGCAGCAGCTTCGATGCAGCAATGGCTCTGATCGGTGAGCATGGCGGCGTCAAGACCCACCAGACGCTCCCGAAGGACGCGGATGCTCTGGTGGAAGTGCTGTCTAAGCAGAAAAGCCGCCGTGACAGACTGCCGGAGGCAGAAAGGACAGAGGCGCTTTCGCCTCTGCCCGTTGCAGAACTCCGCAAGTACGAGGCAGTCAAAAAGGCGCATCCCGACGCGCTGGTTTGCTTTGCCCAGAACGGCTATTTTGAGCTGTACGGCAAGGACGCGGAAAAAGCCGCGCCCCTGCTCGGCACAAAACTCCTTGAAAAGAAGGTGCGCGGCAAGCCTTCCATGCCGGTTACTGGTTTCCGTGAAAGCGCATGGGTAGCCGGTTCTCACAAGCTCTGGAAGTCCGGCGCAGATGTCTTTCTCAGCAAGGACGGCGAGACCTTCAAGGAACTCAAAGCCGCAGATTACATTCCTGTCGGTGCGACGCTGAATGTGGATGGGATCAAGTGCAGAATCGACGCGGTTGATTTTGCCGCCGATGAAGTCCGGCTGACGAACATTGAGGACAAGAACCGCCCCATTCGCTTTTCGGAAAGCATCCAGTATGTCCGATCCTATGTGGAAGACGCCGGGACTGCCATCTACGACACCATCCCGAAAAAGCCTGCTGCCCGTGAATCCATCCGCGACAAGCTGAAATCCGCGCAGAAAGCACAGCCGCCCCACACACCGAAGCCGCAGAAAAACAAAGGAAAGGATATGGAACTCTGATATGAAAAACTTTACCGTGGAAGAAATCAACCTGATGTGCTGCTTCAACACGTCCAGCCGGAAGCGGCTG
>ENA-OPSY01002035-OPSY01002035.1-human-gut-metagenome-genome-assembly--contig:-NODE-2035-length-10476-cov-3.754630_pt1 | contig 10476 bp, 9 predicted proteins | sample MGYA00241464_ERZ501920 | MGnify/ENA primary metagenome ERZ501920 (study PRJEB25962, sample SAMEA2042396) | human gut metagenome | biome: human gut; feature: human-associated habitat; material: faeces...
TTCGGCTTCGACGCTTCCAGAATTTCTTCTTCTGTTTCTTCCGTAAATTTCTTTCCATAATTAAAATCCCATGTCATACTGTTAAAACATCCCTTACAATGATGCCTGCAGCCTGACACGAAAAGGGCAACACGGACACCCTCTCCATTTGCAATATCACATTTTTTGATTTCTCCGTAGTTCACTTTGAATCCTCTTTTCCACTTATTCCAAAATACATTTTGTATCATAGCATTGATTGGAATTTTCTTTCCATTTATCCCTATCATACCATATCTTTTCATCTTTTGCTATCTTAAGTGATGCTGCTTAGAAGTAACCGCCCAGAAGTAACAGTTCATTATCGAAAAGCATTGAATATTGTACATAAATATGTTATCCTATTTCAAAGCATATTTTCTAAAACATCTAAATTCATATAAAAGGTTTCATTACAGGTAGAATACACCTGTCAAATCAGAAAATTCATGCTTTTAAAATCCATTATTTAAAGCAGAGGTTTTCTGATGAAGGGATAACTTCTGTGAAAAATCACATAAGGAGGTCTCTTAGATGAAACAAAAGAGAAAACAATTGCCGGAAAAACAACAACCGGCAGATGGGAAGCTGCTTCAGTGGCATCCTGCATTTTATGCAGACTTGCAGATTGAATTCAGAGAAGAAAAAGAAAAATTAAAATTTGAACGGGAGTATCTATTAAGTTCAAAGCCAATGGCAATTGATGTGTTGATTATTAAAAAGAAGAATGCGGAGCCGATCCATAAAAATATTGGAAAAATATTCCGCAAGTATAATATTATCGAATATAAATCACCATCCGATTCCCTTTCCGTGGACGATTTCTATAAGGTATATGGATATACAAATTTTTATAAAGCAGATACAGGGAAGGTAAATGAAATTCCGATTCAGGAGCTGACGATCACCTTAGTATCAAAACGATATCCAAGAGAACTGATCCGACATTTGAAAGAAGTACGCCACTACACTATTGATAATCCGGAAGAAGGGATTTATTATGTAATTGGAGATATCTTACCGATTCAGATTCTTGTAACAAATCGATTATCGCCGGAGAAAAATCTCTGGTTATATAGTTTGACAGATACCCTGGAAGATATGTCTGTCACAAGACGGCTTTTAGAGGATTATAAAAAGAACAAAGAAGATCAGCTATATCAGGCTGTTATGGAAATTATAGTAAAAGCAAACGAGAATCGGCTAAAGGAGGGGAAACGAGATATGTGTAATGCGTTATTAGAATTAATGAAAGATGAATTAGATGAAAAAAGAGAAGAAGGGATAAAAGAGGGCATAAAAGAAGGGGAATCTCTTGGAGAAAACAGGATCAATCAACTGATTTTGAAATTGTCCGAACTTAACAGAACTGATGAGATTCTCAAAGCAGCTGCAGACCGGGAATATCAGAAGAAATTATTAAAAGAGTTTGGGCTTTAAAGAGAGCTGTTGCACATAGCAACAGCTCTCTACTATCTTGGCAAGTGCAAAAAGACAATATAAAAAGAGCCTGACGATTAGTCGTCAAGCTCCATTTTTACATAACTTAAAAATCGTGAACTATATCAATTTTGCTACAAAAGTCAGCACCCACAAGGGTTTACGTATAAAGTTCACTATTTTTTTAATTAGACTTTATTGCAAAATAAACTTTATGATTCCACTTCATAATGTTTATTTTTCACCTACTACAATAAAGAGAATATTATGTTCATTCTCTTTGCAAAAAAATGTAATCTTTTCAGAAATATCAAATCCTACAACATACTCTTTTTCTTGTTCGATTATCTTCCATATTAATATAAGGAATATAATGCGAAAGTTAGGATAGATACAATGATCAGAGATAGAACAAAATAATTAGATTGGAAATGGTAGCAAGTTGATAGTTGAAAGGAGAATTTATTTATGAAATCAATGTTGGAAGAATACGGCAAGATCGTTGTTGTTTCTATTGTGATCGCGATCATGATCGGGGCAGCTGCGTTACTTCGGGGGGCAAATTGAACTGCCGTTCCAGAAGATTACCAAATTAGGAAGTGATGAAGTATATGTGGCAACAACAGGACGTCCAAAACCACCAACAACAGTAGATCTGTATGTTTGGATTTATATTAATAAAAATAATGAACTTGTAATATCTAAGAATAAAATAACAGCACCAACTGATGCACTTTTAAAAGAAAAATCAGTAAATGTTCGTAGTAATGGATTAGCAAGAGATGGTTCATTTGATTCAAAGTTAGTAAAGAGTGTCAAATTTGCAGAAAAAATAAGACCTATATCGTGTAGAAATTGGTTTTATGGTTTTACAAATTTAGTAGAAGTGAAAAATATTGAAAATCTGTATACAGATAAATGTGAAGATATGTACTTTATGTTTTATAACTGTTCTTCATTGAAAGAAATAAATCTAAAATATTTTGAAACAAGTAATGTTACAGATATGAGATGTATGTTTAGTAATTGTTCTAGTTTGAAATACTTAGATTTAAGTTCTTTTGATATCAGCAAGTCAAAAGATTGTAATTACATGATGGATACAGGCACTTCAACAACTATAAAGGCAAATCCAGATTCTATTATATATCTGTATTTTAAAAAATAGCAATCAAAAACTCCTCTCAGGCGCTATGCATAATAATTTCAACAACATGCTGCTTATAGCAGGTATTGATAAATTTATATCATTCTGATGAAATATTATATTTCATTTTTCACGTTAATGATGTAAAATTATCAATGTAAATATCAGGGCATATTCGAATAATCATTTCTAAACTTTTTCAAATATGCTCCGGAAAGGAACTTTTATACTAATGAAAACCAAGATTCAGGATATGACCTCCGGTTCACCGGGACGGTTGATCATTCTTTTTGCAATTCCCCTGATGCTGGGAAATATCTGTCAGCAGCTTTATACAATGGTGGATACCATGGTTGTTGGCCAGGTTGCAGGTGTGGAGGCTCTTGCCGCACTGGGTGCTGTTGACTTTCTGATGTGGGTTGTCACAGGAATATCCACAGGACTCACTCAGGGATTTTCTATTCAACTCTCCCAGTATTATGGGGCAAAGGATTTCGAAAATCTGCGTAAATCTCTGGCTCACAGTTACCGGCTGACCGCATTCATCGCAGCCGGAGTATTGATTCTCAGCCAGTCATTTGCTTCGCTGGTATTAACAGGGCTGCATACACCTTCCAATATTATCGGAATGTCTCTGTTATATCTGCGCATCATTTTCTGTGGAATCCCCGCCACAGCAGCCTATAATATGTTTGCCTCTGCTCTAAGGGCTATGGGAAACAGTAAAACACCGCTGACCGCAATGATCATCGCATCTGTGCTGAATGTCTCACTGGACATCCTTTTTGTGGCAGGCTTCGGATGGGGTGTGGCAGGAGCAGCAATCGCAACTGTGATCGCACAAAGCTTCTCCGCTGTTTACTGTTTCCTGATTTTACGCAGAATTGATATCGTTCATCTGACCAGAGCAGATTTTATGCCTGCCTCCGGCATGAATGCCCGCCTGATGAAGCTTGGTATTCCTGTTGTATTTCAGAATATCATCATCGGTGTGGGCGGTCTGGTAGTCCAGTATGTGATCAATGGCTACGGTTTCCTTTTTGTGGCAGGATTTACAGCTACAAACAAGCTTTATGGTCTGCTGGAAATGGCTGCTATTTCCTATGGATATGCCATCGTTACCTATGTGGGTCAGAATCTGGGAGCCAGAAAGATTGACAGGATCAGACAAGGCGTCCGCAGCAGTATGCTGCTTTCCCTGCTTACCTCACTAATCATTTCTGCTGCCATGTTTTTATTTGGAAAAAATATTCTCTCACTTTTCATCTCAGGTGAACCGCAGCAGACACAGCAGGTATTGGCAATTGCTTTTAAATACCTTTCTATTATGGCTGCCATGCTCTGGGTTTTGTACTTCCTGTACGTGTACAGATCTGCACTTCAGGGGCTGGGAGATACCTTAATGCCTATGGTAAGTGGTATGGCTGAATTTGTCATGCGTATCAGTGCTGCACTGATCCTTCCCCATTTTATCGGACAGGACGGTATTTTCTTTGCAGAGATTGCAGCATGGAGCGGAGCCACTGTGATCTTATGCATCAGCTATTATGTACGGATGCATAAATATCATTAAAACAAAACAGGCACATAGTCCCGGATATCCGGTATATGTGCCTGTGAAGCGTGTAAAATTATGTAAGATTCTTAATCCATTTATATTTCTTATAATGTTTATAGACCACCGGCAGTTTAATGATCTCGTCCAGATTGAGTACAAAGTAGACAACCATAACCGGCAGTTTCAGGATAAATGCGCAGATGCATCCCAGAGGAACAATGATACACCACAGAGTTACAGAATCACACAGCATTCCAAATTTGGAGTCTCCACCTGCTGCGAAGATTCCTCCTATTGTCATACAGTTTACTGATTTTCCTGCGATGTAATAGGAAGAGATCAGCAGCATTTTTTGCAGATATCCGCGGGCTGTCGGGGTGAGATCTACCATTTTTGTGATAAATGGGGATAAGGCGATCAGGACAAGGCCTGATACAATTCCTGCAATAATCGCAGTTTTGGTAAGTGTCTCGCCTACCTCTTTTGCTTCCTGCAAACGGTCTGCACCAAGACGGTTTCCCACTATGATACTGCCTGCATTTCCAAGTCCGAGGCAGAAGCATACAACAAGATTTTTGGAAATATTCGCTATTCCATTGGCGGCAACGGCATCCGTTCCCAGATGTCCCATGATTACAGAATACATGGAAAAACCTATTCCCCATGCAAGATTATTGATCAGTAACGGAACTGCTTTCTGCCAGAAACGGCCAAATAACTTTTTCTCACAGCTTCTGAGACTGAATTTCACAGCTCTGATCCTGCACAATACATAACCAACACTCCACAGGAACTGCACAACTGTTGCAAGTACGGTTGCCAGTGCAGCACCTTTAATCCCCATCTTCGGGAAACCGGACAGGCCAAAAATGAAAACAGCATTCAATGCGATATTGAGAATTACCATAACCCCATTGATCAGGGTACTCATATTTACTGCACCACAGTTCTTCATGATTGCCAGGAAAGTCTGTGCAATTCCCGAAAACACATAGGAAATGCCGATGACTCTTAAATACTCACTTCCCAGAACGATCAGAGTTTCCTCATTTGTCAGGATTCTCATGAGCTGTTCCGGAAAGAAAAGGGTTCCTGCCAGAAATACTACTGCAATACATCCACAAATCTTTGTCACAAGGCTGAACACCTGGGAAATACCTGTGTAATCCCCTTTTCCATAATATTGTGCCACAAACATATTCTCGCCTGCCATAAATGCAAACATAAACAGATTAAATACAAAAGTAACCTGTGTAGCCAGTGATACGGCTGACATGGCATCCTGACTTAACTTTCCCAGCATGATCGCATCACATGCTCCGACCAGGGCTGTCATGAACTGCTGAAGTGCGATCGGAAGTGCCAGCCTGACTATTTCTTTTCTTAAACTTCGTTTACGCTCATCCATTATCTTTTTTGCTCCTGTATAAAATATTAGTGATACTCATCAGTCAATTTTCAGAATCATATTCAGGATTCTTCTTGCACTGAGACGGATCTCTCCTTCGGTAATAAAGCCTTTTTCGTATGCTTCTTTTATGCGTTCCGGATATCCTGCTGCCATCTTGATATCGTTTCCTGCCTTTGTTTCGCGATAGTGTTCTCCGAATGTCCACCAGTCTGTTGTAACCATTCCGTCGAATCCCCATTCATCCCGGAGAATACCTGTCAGGAGTTCTTTGTTCTCTGAAGCGTGGATGCCGTTGATCAGGTTATAGGAGGACATAATTGTATATGGATGGGCCTCTTTTACAATGATCTCAAACTGTTTCAGATAAATCTCACGGAGTGCTCTCTCTGATACTCTGGAATCAGAATCCTTACGGTTTGTCTCCTTATTATTGGCTGCAAAATGCTTCACACTTGCTCCGATATGCTGAGACTGGATGCCTCTTACCATAGCTGCACCTGTCTTTCCTGCAAGGTACGGATCTTCAGAATAATACTCAAAGTTACGGCCACAGAGCGGGCTTCTGTGAATGTTGCAGGCAGGAGTAAGCCAGATACTGATATTATTTTCTTTTACTTCTTCCGCTCCTGCTTTACCAACTTTCTCTACCAGTTCTTCATCCCAGGTGCTGGCAAGAAGTGTGGCACATGGCCAGGCAGTTGTGTTCACTCCGCATTTCGGAAGAATGCGAAGTCCGGCTGGTCCGTCTGCAGTCATCACATTCGGGACTCCGTATTCCGGAAGATTTCCCATTCCAAATGTATTGGCACATCCTGTGTTTGGCTGTCCGCCAAGGAGATTAATACAGTCATCCAATGTCAGGATATCCATAAACTCATCCAATGTCATTTTACCATCTGCTACATCAGAGAAGCGAACTCCCTTGGAATCAAGAAAATCAAGAAAGTCTATTCCTTTTTGTCCTCTTGTATCAGGACATGGAAGACCGATGGCATATTTATCCTGTCTCGGAAGTCCTTCTTCTTCCACATATTCACGCTGTGGAAGTTTCTCATAAGAACCGTCTGCAAGCATACGTTTCTGAAGATGATATGGCGCTGCCTTCTGGCTTAACTGCTCAGTTACAGTGTCTTCTTTTGCTACATATGTAAAGTCAATCTTCACTGCATCTCTTACATTTGTACCGATATAGATCGCATATTCTCCTGCCTCCAGAATATAGGCTGATCTGCATACTTTACCCAGATCATCATAGGATGCCATCTGATTCACAGGAATTTTCAGGGCAAGGATCTGGCGTTCACCCGGCTGAAGAAGGCTGGTCTTTTTGAATGCTCCCAGTACTTTCGCAGGTTTTCCGAGTTTACCCTGTGGTGCTCCGTAATAGAGCTGGATAACTTCTTTTCCCGCTGTTTTTCCAGTATTGGTTACTTCTGTAAGGACTGTGATCACACCGTTTTCTTCGGAAGCACCTGTCACCTTCCAGTCGAAATCTGTGTAGGAAAGTCCAAATCCAAACGGATAATTTACTCTCTTTGCTGCACCCGGAATTGTCTCAAAGTAACGGTATCCTACATAAATATCTTCTGTGTAATCCACATAGAATGCAGACTCATGGAAGTTTGCTGTGGATGGATAGTCTTCCAGATCTTTTGCATAAGTATCGGATAATTTACCGGATGGATTAACATCACCACAGAGTATATCTGCTGTTGCAAGACCACCTTCCATTCCCCCCTGCCATGCCATCAGTACTGACTGGATCTCATCACAGTCTCTGAACCATTTCGTGTCCACGATACCGCCAACATTCATCACTACGATTACATGCGGGAATGCTTTCTTTACTTTCTCTACCATGGCATTCTCTGCATTTGTCAGGCAGAAATCACCGTTTTCAAAAATCTTCGCTGACAGTTCAGAGTTTCTTTTTTCTTCTCCGTCAAGAACATATCCATCCTGTGCTGCTTCACATTTCCTGTCCCATCCTTCGCCTGAGAAACGACAGATAGTAATTACTGCAGTATCTGTATATTCTCGCGCTTCATTCAGAAGTTCATCCGGAAGCTCCGGCTCAACTGTCATACCTGGTACTGCACCATCTGCGTACTGTTTCTGAATGTCTTCCTCATAATATTTCGCAAGTTTATCGAAAACTTCTACTTTTCCCTCATCCTCTTTAATCTTCATGCCCTCATAAAGATTACGGATGTATTCTACAGTTACATCGCCGCTTCCCCCGCCGCCTTTTACGTAGTCTACAGTACCCTTACCAAAGAGTGCGACTTTCGTCCCTTTCCGGATCGGAAGTGTGTTTTTCTCGTTTTTCAGAAGAACCATTCCCTCTCCTGCTGCCATTCTGGAAAGTGCAATATGTTCTTTACTTCCTGTAACTCTTCGTCCGTCTTCCCCCAGCGGAAGCACAGGCTGGAAAAAGCTTCTCTGCCATTTTGCCATTATTTTAATCCTCCTTTAATTCTCCTTAGTCAAGTAGATAAAATCATCCGCTTCGCTACTTGCCTGATTTGGTTAAAGTTCTTCCTTCAAAAATGCAAAAGGGTCTTCATCCTGAAGGAAATGCATAAGCTGATATGCGCACATGATCGCTACATTTTCTTCACGCAGAATCCTCTTTACTTCTTCTCTGTCAGCAAGTACAACTTCTATTTCTTCGGTGTCTTCCTGTGCATCTTTGCTGATCTCACCTTCCGCATATCCGTAAACAGTTGCGCAGGATTCATCTGTCATGCCAACCGTTGTGAAATAAGGTTTCTCAAATGCAGGATCTACTTTCAGAGGTGTGAATTTCAGTCCTGTTTCCTCGTACATTTCTCTTACTGCACCCTCATGGAATTCTTCGTTCGGTTCTACCAGACCTGCCGGGAATTCGTAGATATATCCGCCGATTGCGTATCTGTACTGACGTACTAATACAACTCTGTCTCTCTTTTCCCCATAAAGACTGTAAATGATCACGCCATCCGGAGTGTTTTTACCTGTTTTTATCTTTAATTCGTTAATACTCTTCGCACGGGATGCCACGAAATATGACACAGGAGTGTTGTGAATGCTTGTTGCATTTAAATGGTACAAATTTAAAAATTTACAATCTGTCAGTTTTTCAATATTGTGTATCTGTCCCATAATGGATACTTCCTTTCGCTTTCTATACCTTCGCTGATTATTACAGCCAATTTTCTTCTATCTCTGTTTTTAGTTCGCAAAACATCTGATAAAACTCTTCTTTTGCATCAGCTATAATTCCTAACGCAATTTTCTGATTGTAAGAATGTGTAACATTATTTCTTGCCTGCAATGCACGAAGCCACTGCTCCTCATCTCTTATCATTCCTGCTTTATAGGCAGTCTTCAGAATGATTTTCGGTGAACCTGTTGCTCCCTCTGCATATCCATGAATCTCCAGTATTTCTTTCATCATTTTCCATGACTGCTCAAAACAAATTTCATACAATCCTACGAGTCCGGTAATCACTACATTATCATATGGTTCTTCATAATTATAAATATCTTTCATGTTAGACAGTGCATTGCAGAAATTCTCATATTTTCTCATACAAAATCCTCCCTTCCTTCTCTATAGATTCTCTTAATTCATCCTGCATGTCACGATCAAGATTTACAATATCATACTCCAGAAGAGTACTTGTCTCTTCATCCACATCTAACGCAAACCTTGCAAAATCTCCTCCTGTGACTGCAATATCTATATCACTTGTTCTTCTGAAATCCCCTCTTGCTCTCGAACCAAAAAGAATTACTTTTTCAATATCATATTTTTGCGCAAGGTTTCGGATTTCTTCTATAACTTCCGGTCTGATTCCTGTATCATTCATTTTATAAACCTCACATTCCGATGTTTATATCGTCTGTTTTATCTTACCATATTATCGTATCTTTTTTAAGTCTGTCTGACAATTTCCGTAATTATTTTTTACACATAAAAAGAAGAACAGCCGCAGATTTTTCATCATACGGCTGTTCTTCTTTTTTATTTATTGTACTGCCAATTTATTTATTCTTTATCAGATATAAAATCAATCTCCCTTGAGCACCACGCGGATTCTCTTATAAATCAGGAATACGATCAGGGATGTCAGAGCATATTTGAATATGTTGAATGGGAAAATGATCATTGCTGCAAATGTAAGAAGATTATTTACAGAACTGTGTACTGCACTTCCCATTTCAATAAATGCTTCTACCGGCATTCCAAACGCCTTTCCGTATGCCGGAAGTAACACGAATGCATTGATAAAGCATGCAACTACTGCTGTAAGTACGGTTCCAACTGCCATTCCGATCACTGCATGTTTTCTGCTCTTAACAGATTTATAGCGGTAGATCAGACCTGCCGGAACTGCAAATGTACATCCAAAGATGAAGTTTGCCACATCGCCTACACCTGCTGTCATAGAGCCCTTTGTTACCAGATGCACAAGAATCTTCACCAGCTCGATCAGTACACCTGCAATCGGTCCCATTGCAAATGAGCCAACCAGTACCGGGATTTCTGAAAAATCCAGCTGATAAAAAGTCGGTGCCAAGAAAGGAAGCGGAAACTCCAGATTCATTAAAATTCCTGCGATAGCGCCAAGCATGGCTATCTGTGTAATAGTTCTCGTCTTACTCCTTGCTACCACATTTCCATTTCTTAATACCTGTTCACTCATACTGTTTCTCTCCTTTGAAATTATTCTTTGTTTAAAAGAAAATTCCACAAGCTTTTTATATAATGAAGATTTTCTTCAACATATAAAAAACCCCGGATCATATCCGGGGTAATGAGCACGTATGGTAAATATCGCGTGTTCTTCTCTCATCCAGACTATACTGTCGGTTCTGGAATTACACCAGATCAGCTGTCATAAAAAGCTATGGCAG
>ENA-OPSY01002042-OPSY01002042.1-human-gut-metagenome-genome-assembly--contig:-NODE-2042-length-10427-cov-2.193020_pt1 | contig 10427 bp, 9 predicted proteins | sample MGYA00241464_ERZ501920 | MGnify/ENA primary metagenome ERZ501920 (study PRJEB25962, sample SAMEA2042396) | human gut metagenome | biome: human gut; feature: human-associated habitat; material: faeces...
CCTCTTGGAATCATCACCACGGAGGAGGCCATCATCACCGTATGTCTGGAAGAAACCCCGATTCTGGCGGCATTTATGGACGGAAGAGTGAAGGATTTCCATACGTATATGAAAACCCGGTTCATCCTTCAGATCCTTTATAAGAACGCCTCCCTCTTTTTGCAGTATCTGCGTATTATCGACAAGAAAAGCGATCTGGTAGAACGGAAGCTTCACCAGGCCCAGAAAAATCAGGAATTGATGGAGCTTATGGAGCTTGAGAAGAGCCTTCTTTATTTTAGTACCTCTCTCCGTTCTAATGAGGTTGTGTTTGAGAAACTGCTGAGAAATGAAAAGATCAAAAAATATCCGGAGGATACAGAGCTTCTGGAGGACGGCATTATTGAGAATAAGCAGGCGATCGAGATGGCAGGCATTTACAGCGGAGTCTTAAGCGGAACCACAGAGGCTGTGGCTTCTGTGATCTCAAACAACCTAAACATCGTCATGAAGCTTCTGACCACCATGACAATTGTACTTTCCATTCCAACGATGGTATCCAGCTTTTATGGCATGAACGTGAGAGGACTGCCATTTGCGGATTGCCCCAATGGATTCTGGATCGTGATCGTGATCGCAGTGATCATGATCGTGGTCATGGTGATCATGGTCACAATGGTCGTGATCATGATGGTCATGGTGATCGTGGTCACAATGGTCGTGATCATGATCGTGATCTTCATGATCTTCAAACAGGCTCTCAATCTCAGCACCCTTTGTCAGTGCATGACTGATTGCCTCTTTGCCAAGCTCATCCCATGGTGTAGAGATGATCGTTGCTTCTGCATTTTCTTCACGAAGTGTGTGTACGCATTCTTCTACTTTTTCATCTGTCATCATCTGTGTACGGCTTACTACGATTGTTGACGCATGCTCTACCTGATCTTTGAAGAATTCTCCAAAGTTCTTCATGTACATTTTTGCCTTTTTACCATCTACAACTGTGATTCTTCCGTCAATTTCAATGTCCGCATCTTTTTCTACAGCTTCAATTGCTCTTGCTACGTCAGATAATTTTCCAACTCCTGATGGCTCAATGATTACACGGTCCGGATGATACTCATCTAATACTTTTACCAGAGCTTTGCTGAAGTCACCAACCAGTGTACAGCAGATGCATCCTGAGTTCATCTCTGTAATCTCGATTCCTGCATCTTTTAAGAATCCGCCATCGATACCGATCTCGCCAAATTCATTCTCGATCAGCACAAGTTTCTCTCCTGCCCATACATCACTGAGCAGCTTTTTGATAAATGTAGTTTTTCCTGCTCCGAGGAATCCTGAAATAATATCTACTTTTGTCATGTTTATTGCCTCTTTTCTATCTATTTTCAAAATTAATAAAAGTCCCGACACATATATTATCACAAACAGCGGGTGGTTGCCAGTCCCCCAATTCTAATATTTTTCTCAACTTTTTATAAATCACCCGCAAACTCTGCTGCCTGCTGCTCATTATAGATATTTGGATTGCAGACAATTTCTTCTTGTACACATAGTAGAGTAAAAAAACGATATCTGTACCGGATGGTACAGATATCGTCTGCTTTTTATGATTATTCTAAAATGTTCTTATAATAATCCGCCGATTGACAGGAACAGTGGTGCAAATACCAGTGATACAACTGTCATCAGTTTGATCAGGATGTTGATAGATGGTCCTGATGTATCTTTGAACGGATCACCTACAGTGTCTCCAACTACAGCTGCTTTATGAGCCTCGCTTCCTTTTCCACCGTGGTTTCCATCTTCAATGTATTTCTTAGCGTTATCCCATGCTCCACCTGCATTAGACATGAAGATTGCCATCATAACACCTGTTACAAGTGCTCCTGCAAGAAGTCCGCCAAGCGCAGAAGGTCCAAGAAGGATTCCGACTACCAGCGGTGCAAGTACTGCCATGACACCAGGAACCAGCATTTCTTTTAATGCTGCTGTTGTTGAGATTGCAACGCATGACTTGTAATCTGGTTTTTCTGTACCCTTCATGATTCCAGGCATTGTCTTGAACTGACGTCTTACTTCTTCGATCATCTGGTATGCTGCTCTTGATACAGATGACATTGTCATAGCTGAGAACAAGAACGGAAGCATTCCACCGATCAGCATTCCGATGATTACACGTGAGTCAAGGATATCAATTGACTTAAGATGTACTGCTTCTGCGTAAGATACGAACAGAGCAAGTGCTGTCAGGGCTGCAGATCCGATAGCAAAACCTTTACCCATAGCTGCTGTTGTGTTACCAACGGCATCCAGTTTGTCAGTGATCTGACGAACGTGTGGATCAAGCTCGGACATCTCTGCAATACCACCGGCATTGTCAGCGATCGGTCCATAAGCATCTACAGCTACTGTGATGGCTGTTGTAGAAAGCATTCCTACAGCGGCAAGCGCGATACCGTAAAGTCCGCATGTCTGGTAAGCAATAAAGATACCAACGCAGATCAAAAGGATCGGGATTGCTGTAGATTTCATACCTACTGCGAGACCACTGATGATGGTTGTTGCAGATCCAGTCTCTGACTGTTCTGCGATTTCTTTTACTGATTTGTAATCTCCGGACGTATATACTTCTGTGATGATACCGATCAGAAGTCCTACGATCAGACCAGCTACGATAGCGATTGCTGCCTTAAAGTCTCCGAAGAATACTTTACTGAGTACACAAGATACGATCAGTACCAGTGCACTTGCTACATAAGAACCAGTCTTTAATGCTTTGTGTGGGTTCGAATTCTCATCACCTTTTACAAAGAATGTTCCAAGGATAGATGCAACCAGTCCGAGTCCTGCGATCAGAAGCGGGAAGATTGCTCCCTCAGCTTTATAATACACGATTCCAAGTGTCAGTGCAGAAACGAGTGCTCCTACATAAGACTCAAAAAGGTCTGCTCCCATACCTGCAACGTCACCTACGTTATCTCCTACATTGTCAGCAATAACGGCCGGGTTACGCGGGTCATCTTCCGGAATACCAGCTTCCACTTTACCTACAAGGTCAGCTCCTACGTCAGCAGCTTTTGTATAGATACCACCACCAACACGGGCAAACAGAGCGATTGAAGAAGCTCCTAAACTAAATCCTGTAATAATATCAACGTTTTTAGTCAGAATGTAAATCATGCTGACACCAAACACACCAAAACCAGCTACACACATACCCATTACAGCTCCACCGGAGAATGCAATTGAGAGTGCTTTGTTCATTCCTTTTTCTTTTGCTGCATTTGCAGTTCTTACATTTGCCTTAGTAGCTACTTTCATTCCACAGTAACCTGCAAGCGTAGAGAACAGAGCTCCTACTACGAAGCATACAGCAGTGATCCAGTTCCCGATTCCTACTCCGATGAGTATAAATAATACAGCAACGAAGATGATCAGAATCTTATACTCTGCTGTCAGAAATGCCTGCGCACCGTCACTGATAGCAGCGGCAATTTCTTTCATTCTGTCGTTTCCGGCGTCCTGTCTTCCTACTCTTGCTGCCAGATAAGCTGCAAAAAGAAGTCCAAGAATTCCAAATACCGGAACAAGGTACAATAACATTTCCATAAATTCTCTCCTTCCGTCCGACTTTGTCAAATTCATGTCAGACAGGTATATCTTAACATATTCTTAACTTTTGATGGCATTATTTTTTATTTTTGTACGTTATTCCGATTATTTTCTGTGTATTGTCCAAATTTCCGACCTTTCATTGATTATTTATAATCTATTTTTACCAATAACTTTCTTGTATAGAAGATTAATTATAATCTATCTTCATAAGCACAAGCCCATTCGGTGGTGCCGTCGCTCCCTCTGAAGTATGAACTTTTGCATCCAGAATTTCCTTTACCTTTTCCGGAGTATAGAATCCTCTGCCAACGCGGATCAGGACTCCCGCAATAATACGAACCATATTATAAAGGAAACCATTTCCTGTAATACGAAGCACGATTTCATCGTCTTTTTTCTCAATTATCAAATCATACACCGTCCGGACGGTATCCTGCGTATTCGTTCTGATATTACAGAAGCTTACAAAATCATGTTCTCCAACCAAATATTTTGCACCGGCACGCATAGCCTCAACATCCATTGGAAACGATACGAACGTACAATATCTTGTCTTTAACGGATTTGGTACCGCCGCATTGTATATATGATATTCATAAGTCTTTGAAATATTCTCCTGATATCTCGGATGCCAGTCTGCCGGAACTTCATCGGACCTTACTACTACAATATCTTCCGGAAGCCTCTGGTTCAATGCATACGCAAATCTCTCAGGCGGAATGGAAGATTCTGTATCGAATACCGCTACATTTCCCAGTGCGTGTACCCCTGAATCAGTCCTGCTTGCCCCGATAATTCTGATTTCTTCCCCGGTAAGTCTTGCTAATGATTTATTCAGTTTTTCTTCAATCGTAACTCCATTTGGCTGGACCTGCCAGCCGCAGTAATTAGTTCCATCATATGCTACGAATATTCTGATTCTTTTCATGATGACCTCCACACAATCTGATACAATTATTTTTTAGTAACAAGATTACATAAATTTGGGACGGAGGTTTTTTAATTCCTCCGTCCCTGTATACATTTTAAAACACCCAAATATGCACCGGCACGCATCTTCCGATCACCACCACCAAAATCACATAAGCAATTACAGTAATATATGCCATTCTGTCTTCTTTATGATATTTTAACGGTTTCATCTTTGTGCGTCCTTCGCCGCCACGGTAACATCTCGCTTCCATCGCCATTGCCAGATCATTGGCTCTTCGGAATGCCGATACGAACAACGGAACCAGAATCGGTATCATACTCTTTGCTTTCTGAATCATATTACCGCTTTCCAGATCAGCTCCTCTTGCGATCTGTGCTTTCATGATCTTATCGGTCTCTTCCAGAAGGATTGGAATAAAGCGGAGTGCAATCGACATAATCATCGCAATCTCATGTACCGGAACATGGATCTTGTTCAGTGGTCCAAGTAACTCTTCGATTCCATCTGTCAGCTCGTTCGGAGTCGTTGTAAATGTCATAAGCGACGAGCCGATGATCAGGTAGATCAGACGAATTGCCATATATACCGCAGTCCTTAATCCCCCTTCTGTAATCGTGAAGATCCACGCGTGAAACAGTACTGCCCCGTCTCTTGTAAGAAACAGATTGAACAACACTGTAATCATCAGAAGCATGATGACTGGTTTCAATCCCCTTACAATAAAGGAAAACGGAACTCTTGACATTTTAATAATAATGATCAGGAACAATGTTGTCATCACATATCCCGGAATGCTGTTGAATAAAAACAATGAAATCAGATATAACAGCGTCCCCACCAGTTTCACTCTTGGATCTAATCTGTGTAATACACTCTTTGCCGGATAATATTGTCCGATTGTAATATCTCTTATCATATCTTCTTCTCCAGTGCCTGCATAATCTCATCTGCCGCTTCTTCTACAGTCGTTACATTTACCTTGACTGGTAAACCTTTTTCTTTCAGATCATGCATGATATACGTCACCTGCGGAGCTGCAAGTCCGATTTTTTCCAGTTCCTGATAATGTGCAAATACCTCTTTCGGCGCACCATTATACATTACAGACCCTTTGTTCATCACAATGATCCGGTCTGCATATCTTGCAATATCTTCCATACTATGTGATACCAGAATGACCGTCATATCACTCTGCTTATGCAGGTATGCGATCTGATCCAGAATGTCATCTCTTCCCTTTGGATCAAGTCCCGCCGTCGGCTCGTCAAGAACCAGCACTTTCGGACGCATTGCCAGAACTCCTGCGATCGCTACTCTTCGTTTCTGACCGCCCGAGAGCTCGAACGGAGAAGATTTATAATATTTTTCTTTCAATCCTACCAGTTTCAGTGCTTCCAACGCACGCTTTTCACACTCTTCTTTGCTCAGCCCCTGGTTTTTCGGTCCAAAGCACACATCTGTCAGTACGTCAATCTCGAACAACTGATACTCCGGATACTGGAACACCAGTCCTACCTGATTACGGAGTGCACGCATATCATACCCATTTTGGTAAATGTTCTCTCCATTATAATACAGCGCACCGTCCGTTGCTTTCACAAGTCCGTTCAGATGCTGGATCAGAGTCGATTTCCCCGATCCGGTATGACCGATGATTCCCACAAATTCACCGTGTGGAATCTCCAGGCAAATGTCTTTGAGTGCATGTTTTTCGTATGCAGTCCCGGGACTGTATACATAATTCAAATGTTCTATCTTAATTGCAATGTCTGTCATTTCTTCTCACCATTTCTCACATCAAATGTTCTATTGTTGTAAATGCGTAATTGCTTCTACCAGTTCTTCTTTTCTTAAGATTCCTTTTGGAATATCCAGTCCACGTTTTCGAAGTTCATCTGCCAGGATTGTCACCTGTGGTACATCCAGGCGATAGCTCTTAAGCTCATCCACCCTTGAGAATATCTCTTTCGGAGTTCCCTCCATCACAACTTTGCCGTGATCCATTACAAAGATCTTATCCGCATCTACTACTTCTTCCATATAATGCGTAATCAGAATTACTGTAACATTCTTCTGTTTTCTGAGTTTGTGGACCGTCTTTAAGACTTCTTTTCTTCCAACCGGATCAAGCATCGCCGTTGGCTCATCCATAACGATGCATTTGGGTTCCATTGCTACAACCCCTGCAATTGCAACCCTCTGCTTCTGTCCACCGGAAAGCTTATTCGGAGAATGATGTCTGTACTCGATCATTCCAACTGCTTTCAGGCTTTCTTCTACACGCTGCCAGATCTCATCTGTCGGAACTCCCAGATTTTCCGGACCAAATCCTACATCTTCTTCTACTACAGTACCGATGATCTGATTATCCGGATTCTGAAACACCATTCCTGCCGACTGTCTTACGTCCCAGAGTTCTTCTGGATTACTTGTATTCTTTCCATTCACCCATACGGAACCTTCTGTCGGAACTAAAATTGCGTTTAAATGCTTCGCAAGCGTTGATTTACCGGAACCATTGTGTCCGAGAACTGCTATAAACTGTCCTTCTTTTGCTTCAATATCCACTTCATCAATAGCACGCGATGTTCCAATCACATTGCCTTCTTCATCACGTTTTTCATATTCATATACTAATTTTTCTGTCTGGATCATTTCCATCTTTTATTTTCCTCCGCGTCATATGTGTTGGAAGTTGCTATGATTCTGCTGTTTCGTTTCTTTTTTTTATGTTTTTCTTATGCTTTTTCCGGTTCCGGATACTCTGTTCCCATTGTATCAACGGTTACTTTTTTCATCTTCTGCTCATCAAGCGGTCTGTCACTGTAGTCTGTATCTGTCTCAGCAATCTTATTTACAATATCCATTCCTTCGATGATCTTACCAAATGCAGCATATGCACCGTCCAGATGTGGTGCAGCTTTATGCATGATAAAGAACTGTGAACCTGCTGAATCCGGATGCATAGCTCTTGCCATAGAAAGTACACCTTCTGTATGTGCAAGATTATTTGCGAAACCGTTCTGAGCAAACTCTCCTTTAATTGTGTATCCCGGGCCTCCCATTCCTGTTCCGTCCGGGCATCCTCCCTGGATCATAAATCCATTGATGACACGGTGAAAGATCAGTCCGTCATAATAACCTTTCTTCACCAGTGAAACAAAATTATTAACTGTATTCGGAGCAACTTCCGGGTACAGTTCTGCTTTCATAATATCTCCATTTTCCATCTCAATTGTTACGATTGGATTTGTCATTTTATTTTCCTCTTTTCTTTTTGTTATCTACAGGACCTGCCACTGGCAGCTCCTTATGAACGCATAGCATTACAAAAGCGCCGGCAAAACCGACGCTTCCATTTTAGCGGATAAATCCTTATCCGTAAAGACTTCTATATCATTTTTATGGATTATTCACTTTTTTCAAAATAAAATCCATCAAACTTGTATTTGAATACACGATAAATAAATTTCTCATAATCCATCTTATAAGTTACAATTGCTTTATGATCTGCATCATACTCTGTAAAAGTCCCCTTTAATCCCGAATCTACAAGTACATTATCTCCTGTTTCCTGCGCACTGCTGACATATCCGGAATAAGGTACTTTAAACGAATCTACAAGTTCAAATGTACCTTCATTTTCATCCACCAGATATTTGTAATACTTGGAATTCTTTCCGTCAACCGCAGAACTTACTTTCAGACCTATCGACGACCAGTCATAATCCGGTCTTGTCTCACTGATTCCAATATTATTATCAAACATATACAGATAATACTGCCCGTCCGCAAGGCTTTCATCTGTCTCATATGTGATCGTATGCTGGCCACCCTGTATTGTAAAATCTCCTTTCTTATTCAGCAGAAGACTTACATAAGAAGTATCTTTCCAGAAATCTTTTTCACCGATCATATAAGAAACCACCGGCCCGTCATAGATATTATCTACTTTGATGATTGTTGACGTCTCTCTTGAACTTAAAAGTACTGACCCATTTCCTATATACTGAATCGTGTTGATATGCATCCAGTCCAGTTCATCGGAAGAATTTTTCACACAGGTCTTTTTATATTCGCCAAACAGATCTCCCAGATCCAGTACCTCTGTCACCTCACCGGAATTTACATCCAGTTTCAACACGATATCTTCCACGCTGTCCTGCGTCGTATCAGTTGCAAGAATCAACATATTTCCATTTTCATCAAACACATAATCATGGTGCAATTTGTAATTGCCAAGATCATATACCTTTGTTACCTGCCCAAGACGGTTCACCTGTGCCATCTTCTTTTCGGAAATACTGTAATACATCGAATTCTCGTCAAAGATAAGCCTGTGACTTCGGTATCCCAGAAGAGGAACTTCTCCTCTTAAGACTCCGTTATTGTCATAATAATACATAAAATCCATAGAAGTACTGTCATTTCCAAGTACCACATACAGCCCGTCTTCTAACTTGTCCGCACTTTGTTTTACATCCGTATCAAGCTGTACTGCCTCTTCTCCATACAGACTGCCCATCTCATATACGATTTCCTTCGTATCCGTAGAACCGTCTTCATTCGTTATATAGAATGTAATCGTATTCTCCGTATCCGGGATCAGACCGATCACCTGAAATTCATGCTCTTTCTGATACTCTTCATCCTGATATACATTTCTGCTAAAGTCGGCAATATCATCCTCCTTTACATGAATCGTATAAGAAACTTTCACCGCCGAATCTGTCTCAAAATAAACATACAATGACTGTGTATTGGTTCCAAAAGGATTGTATTCGATCAGCATATTACTCAGTGTATACTCCTGAGATTCTTTTTTCTTTTCCAGTTCGTCCGCTATTTTCTGCTGCTCTTCTGCATTGTATGTTTTTTTGATCTTCTCATAGATTTTTTTCTGTTTTTCATTCATTACATTTGCTTCATTATCTGACATTTTCTGTTCTTTTTTTTCATCAGACTCTGAAACCTGTTCTTTCTTCGTTGTGCTCTTCTCTTTCGTGTCTGCATTTGCACACGCTGTCATTCCCATCGCAAGTATCATAGCCAACATTCCTGCAGTCATGATTCGCTTTTTCACTTTTTCTATCCCACTTTCTTATTATTTTTTCACAGTTATAAATATTTTAACAAGAATTTGTGTTAAAAATATGAAATATGGTCATTTTTATTTTAATTATTCGTTTTTGCTCTGCACCTCCGTATTTTTCAACTCATATATTACGATTCCACCTTTTTCTTCACAGCCCGTTTTCCACAACTCCATTAGATCCAGTCTGACTTTTTCCCCGTAAGTAGCCACATCGATCCACATACCCTGTTCATTCTTTTCATATCCGACCACAAGAAACCAGTGCCAGATGAAATCTTTGTACTTTTCAACATTCAAATGTCTCAACATCAGATATGGTACCGGAAGTCCCTTATCAATCTGTTCGCATATGATCTTCTCTGCCTCTTCCGCAGTACCTGTCCCGTCGAATTTTTCCATATCAATCTGATAATCCGTTCCATATTTTTCATTCACATCTGAAATATATTTTGCCAGACCTTCAATATACCATTCCGGCTTTTTTACGCCCTGAACTCTTGGACGGATGTATGGTTTCATAATCTGACTGAATTTTTTGTATGCTTCTTTATCCATCTGTTCAAGATCGAACGGATATAATTTTTTCATTCCCTTATATTTTGCCAGATAAATACAACTGTCACATGCCGTTGCAGCTCCACATCCACCAACATTCATAACAATATTCGTGAACCAGTCCTGATTTCCTCCGAATTCTCCATCAATCATAAAATATTCCAGTTCTTTTTTCATATTATTTATCATCCAGCTTCAGCACGCTCATAAATGGTTTCTGCGGAATCTCCACGCTGCCGACCT
>ENA-OPSY01002044-OPSY01002044.1-human-gut-metagenome-genome-assembly--contig:-NODE-2044-length-10415-cov-4.583687_pt1 | contig 10415 bp, 4 predicted proteins | sample MGYA00241464_ERZ501920 | MGnify/ENA primary metagenome ERZ501920 (study PRJEB25962, sample SAMEA2042396) | human gut metagenome | biome: human gut; feature: human-associated habitat; material: faeces...
CCTTTTTTGTTTTTTCTTATCCTTTTGTAACAGTTCAGCCTTCCGACTGACCCAACACCCTTACCCCGGCTAAAAAATAGCCGGGATTCCGATAAAAAGTTTCTTTAAGTTTTCTATTAATCCGAGATTTCTTCTTTTTAACGTTTCTACAATAGTGAGAATTGAACAATATCTTTCGTTTCCACTTTCTTTTCTGAAACCTCCAGACATCTTCTGCCGATTTTTTACTTTTCATGAATCCCTTTCGCTCATATTATTGTCAAAAGGAACTGAAAAATCGTACATAAATAAAAGATGATCAGACTTGTAGTTTTCCAATCAGTTTAACAATGTCTTTTCATCATTTTTTGCATACTCATGCGAAGTTTTTTTATTCTCTTCTCCCCCAGTATAATCAATTCAGCGTATCTGGTTTCATATTGTTGCAATTCTTTCTTTGAAAATCTATGCTCTTCCTGAATTAAATGCTGCAATTCAATCATTCGACATAACGTCTTCACTGTATAACGAGACAGCCAGTGATTTTCATTGGCTCCATATAGCACATCACTACGATATTCTGACGGAATTGTCAGTTTTTCATTTTTATCTGGATAAATCCGTAATTCAATAACCCTAGGGTTCACCTCAAGATCCAGGAGATATTTTATACTTTATCTACCTGACTTTCCTGCAGATTCTTCTTTTCAAGTAAGATCCCCCTCTTATAAATGTCCACTTCACTTTCAATATAATTCTTCTTGTAAATAGCGAACTGCACCAGAACTTTACATATACTTTATATCCCCTGCTTTTCTTACAATCGATATATTTTTCATCTCTGTAAACTCCGTCCAATACTCCTAATACCTGCTCCTTTTTAATCCCATATTCTTTTTCTCCTTTATTATCTGAAAAACATATTTCTTTTGCATTGCAAGAACGGGGCATAATCATGAATTATGCCCCGTCTTGCCTGTTGGAATCTTATATAAAATTACCCAAATGGATTATTTTACAGTGATCTTTTTAAGATTGGACCATGGGCTGAATACTTTCCTGCCGTTTTCGGAAGTTCTGTTGAATGCATGCATTCCTACTGTCCAGCTTCCTTTTGGTACATTCTTAAATGTAGCTGTTACTGTACCTTCTTTGAGGTTCAGGATCTTGTGATCGCCATAGTGGTATGGACGAGTCTCTCCGTTTTCTTTCTTGGAGGATGTTCCAAGTACTACGTCGTATCCTGTTGCATTAGCAGCTGCTTTATATGTTACTTTTACAGTTGTTCCGCTTACTTTTACGCTTGTGATGATCGGAGCATCCGGTGTGATTGCAGATACAACGAATGGATATGCATTTGACCAGTCGCTGAATACTTTCTTACCGTTTTCGTCACGTTTCCAAGCGTGGCAGTATGCGTAGTATGTTCCCTGCTGTACATACTTAAAGTTAGTGGATGTGCTGACCTGATTCTTGCTAATGGAATCATAGTCTTTATTTGTGATGCAATCGCGATCTGTAGAGATTACGTAGTCATAACCTGCAGCGCCATCAGTATCACCAGAAAGAACAACTGTTGCTTTGTTTCCAGTAACATTTACTTTAGTGATCATCGGAGCATCCGGTTTTTCATCTTCTGCTTTTCCGTCTGCAACTACTGTCTTGGATCCTGTGTAGTTTTTGGATGTGCTGTTTGCTTTTACTGTATATGTTCCGTCAGTGTTCTTTTCAGAAGTATATTCTGTAGCCGGAACTGGGAGATATCCATTTAATACAGTTGTAACGCCATCTTTTACAGTTACAGTACAATCGTTGATGTTCTTCTTATCAACGCCCCATGTTAAGTTTGCTCTGGAATAAGCTGTACTGTCAACATCGTCTGTATCGAATGTTGCAACACCAGACTCTGTGTATCCGTTGATACCTTTGATTTCTACGCCGTAGATGTCTCCAACTGTTACATCGATAGGAGTTACAGTATTGCCATCTTTGTCGATTAATCTAAGTGTATAATCTTTGCCTTCAACTAATGTGCTTCCGCCAATCTGAATCAGTACTTCAGGTTTAACCGGAAGACCAGCTGCGTATGTAGCATTTTTAACACTTACATTCTTAGCAACAAATTCAACAGATTTGATTGTAAACGGGATATAAGCAACAACACCATTGATAATTGTTCCGTCAGAAGTAACAATTGTCTTGGTTCCTGCAAATCCTGTTCCTTCTTTAGCTACTGCATAGATATAACCAATGTTTTCTTTTCCTGCAGTTACTTTCTTACCTGTGATATTATCAGCGTATTTAATCTCGAAATCACTTTCTTTTGCAGTTGTCTTTACGCCATCATCAGTAACTTTTCTGATATTGCTTAATAATGCTTTTGCAAAAGTATGCTCATTTCCATCAAATGTGAATGCAGTCTGGCTGTTATGAACTACGCCGTTTACATTTCCATCAGCATCTTTATCTACATCTGCTGTATAAGCGTCTGTTACGTCAAATCCTTTGCTGTCATAAACGTTAAGAGTAGCTTCTACTTTTTCTTTTACGATATTGAAGCTTGCTGTGATGTTAGAACCTGTGAAGTTCTTGTTTCCATCTAATGGTTTCAGAACAACTGTTCCGACTCCGGCTTCAACGTTTTCGCCATAAGAAACGATTTCAAACTGGTTGGATACATCGTTTCCGTTTAATGTTGCTGTAAATTTACGAGGTCTTACCTGTTTTCCAGTGTAATCCTGATCAGCGATGGATACTTTTACATCTGCTGTGTTTGCAGCTGTGATTGTAAATGTTCCAGTTGCTTTTCCTGAATAGAAGTAGTTGTATCCCTGTACAGTGATTGTTCCAGTACCAACATTTACAGCATTGCTGATGCTTACTTCCTCATATTCAGCATCTTTATCGTTAACTTCACCCTTCTTGTAAAGAGCAATAGCACCGTCAAGCACTGCATAAGTAGGCTGGATCTTTCCACCTGTGTAAGTATAAGTAGAAGGTGTTGCAACAACCATAGCGTCTGTTAATTTCTTAGGTACGATTTCTGTCTTACCGCTTGCTGTAACAGTTCTTGTTTTGCCGTTTGTTGTTTTTAAAATATAGTTTGTGTTTGTAACAGTAACTTCTGTAATGATGTTGTTAAACAAGCCATTAGCGATATCTTTGTTTTCATATTCATATTTAACTGTGAAATCGCTGTCTGTGAGAGTTTTTTCTACTTTTTTGCCTGTTTCGTCTTTTGCTACAACTGTTACAGGAAGTTTATATTCGCCTGCTTCTGTAAGTGCTTTATTAATAGAAACATCATCCGGTACAGTTACATAATCAGCTTCAACTACCAGTGGTTTGATTAAGAACGGAATAGATACTGTCTGATCTTTGTATGTTCCGCTTGTAATCTTGATGTTAACGTAAGCGTTTGCTACTGGATTGTAATTTCCGTCATATACAGTTGTTGCATTTACGTTGTTTGTATATCCTGTGATTTCGTATCCGTCTGTTCCAAGATCTTCTGTCTTAGGAACACCAGTAGCGTTATAATACTGAATAACTAAATCGCCTAAATCGCTCTTGGAAGGTTTGATCTCATCGCCTGTATAAGGTGTTGTATACTGTGTTTTTGCAGATACAGCATTTAATGCAGCTGCAGTAGCAACAACAGTAAATGTCTGCTCACCTGTGCAGTTTCCACCGTCTTTTGCACGTACTGTAACAGTATATGTACTTCCGTTTTTAAATTCTGTAGCGTCTGTACCATCAGCGTTCTTTACGATGAGTGTATATTCTTTGTTGGAGTTTTTAATTGCAGAAAGGTCTGAGCCTTCTACACCTGTAAATGCCAGATAATTAGCTAAATCTTTTACAGCAATGCTTGTTGGAATCTGTCCGCTTAAAGTTTTCACTGAAATTTTTGTTCCTGCTGTAGAGAGATCACGTTTTGCAACGTTAACAGTTTCATTTGTTGTATAATACTCATCTGCATCAGTGAAGTTCTTTAATTTTGTTTTGTCAACATATACAACAACGGGGTAATCACCTACTTTTGTATATTCAACCTGAGCAGTTGTAACTGCAGCAGATAAATCAGCACCGCTTAATTTTCCATCAGCGCCTTTATTACTGGAAGCAGATTCTTTTAATGTAATGTTATCTTTGGAAATCTTAATAGCCTTACCTGTATACTGATAGGACTGTCCTTTTGTTGCTGTTGCAAGGATATCTCCTTTTGCATATGCTTTTGCTGTAACCTTACCGATTACAAGTTCAGCACTGCCTGTGTAAGCAGAGTCTTCTTTTGCTGTTACAGTAAGTTTGAATTCTTCTTTATTATTAGTTGCATTAGTTACAGATGTTTCATAAGCATCAGCAGCTACATTTGCTTTTTCAGAATCCAGAACAGTAAGTGCAACGCCGTCAGCTTCAGTAATAGTCTGAGCAAAACCGTTGTATGCTTTTGTTGTGGTTGCAGGTGTAGCAGTCACAGAATTTAAAGATCTCTTTTCTACAGCTACAGAAATACCTGTGTTAATGTCATAAAGAGTCTGCTGATTGCTGTCTACATCGTAAACATAAAGGGTTAATGTTTTTCCAGCCATGTCAGCTGTTGTATTTAAACTCATATCAGCTGCATCGTCTACTTTTCCGTTAGAAGATGCATATGCAATACCTTTTTCGTCAACCCAACGATACTGCCATCCACCTTCTACTTCTGATCCGTCAGTTTTAGTTACAGTACCACTGATAACAGATGCTCCTCCCCAAACAACTTTTTTGCTGTCTGCAGATAAGTTAAGAGTAATATCAGCTTCATTTACCATTACAGATGCTGGAGCTGCGTCTTCTGTATCGTCAACAACAGGAGCTTCTGCAGCGAACGCATCTGCTTCAGTAGCTACGGAAGCGTCAGTACCATCGCTGAACTCAGCAGCCCATACCGGCACATTAGAAGTAGCAAGCATTGCAACAACAAGTGACATACTTAATGTCTTTTTTGCCATGCCCTTCTTTGTGTTTTTAATCTTTGTCATGATTATAGTTCCCCTTTCCTTAATATAACTATTTCTTTTTGGGTAAAGATTCCTAGACATAATCTGTCTGTTATGGTTAATAATAGTGCTTTCACCACTTTTTGTCAAGGGTAATGCTCAAGAATTTTACGATTTTTTTAAATTTCATACACTTCAAAAGCATTTATTTTCCTTGATTTTTCATGCTAAAAATCTATAATTTGTTACAAATGTGGTGAGTTGTTCGTTCTAATCACAAGATGATGTATCAACCCCTGTATGGTCAAATGGCAGAGAACCCTCTATAATTCTCTGCCATTTTCTCATTTTATAACTGTTGTTCTTTTTTTATTCTTTCAACCTGCTCAATCGGCATCTGTGTATCTGCAGCGATTTCTTCCAATGTACTTTTGCCTCTTTTTAGCATACAGATTACTATTTTTTCTTTCGTCTCTGTTTTTATTTCTTCTTTCACTTCTTCTTTCACATCTTGCCTTATTTCATTTATCAGCTTATCTGTTTTCAGCTCTAATACTTCTCCGCCCATGGCTCGGTCAACTCCCTTCTTTGTTTTTTCTGAATCTGAGAAAATGTAGTCTGCAATTTTTATGATTACTTCCACAAGGTAACGATGCAGTGCTTCTTTTCCGTTTTCAAGCAGACTTTCTTCCAGTCTTCTGGATATTGTCACATATTCATCCAGCAATTTCTGAAGTTTTTCTGGATCTTTCTCTATATCTTCTCTGCTTTTTTCATATCTTATGACATAAAATGGCAGGAGAAAGAGCAGTTTCTGCATCTCCGGTACTCTGTTTTGTATTTTCTATTGTAACAGATGCCTTCTCATTTTTCCAGTCAAATCTATGTTTTCAAGAACTTTTTGTTCCTTTATATTATATGTCTGTACGCAAAATTTTCCCGCACAAATGAATTAATGTATTATGTCACTACTGTAGCAAAAAGCCCCTGCAATACAGTCCTGATAACTGTACTGCCAGGGGCTTTATTTTTACTCAGAAGCAATTACTTCTATAAATATAGCGTATTATTTCTTTCTGACAATAACCTTATCCAGATGCCAGATATCATCTACATATTCCTGGATAGTTCTGTCGGATGTGAATTTACCGCTGCATGCTGTGTTGAGGAGTGCTTTCTTAGCCCAGCCTTTTTCATCTCTGTATGCTGCTTCTACACGTTTCTGTGCGTCTGCATAGGAACGGAAGTCTGCGAGGATGAAGTAGCGGTCTGCTCTGTCTGTGTTCTTTGTATTGAGAAGTGAATCGTACAGGTCACGGAAGAGTTCTGTATCATTGGAGAAGGTTCCGTTGATGAGCTGCATCAGTACCTGACGGATTTCTTCGTCTGTGTTGTAGATTACGTTTGGATCGTATCCGCCGTTGTTTTCGTAGTTGATTACTTCGTCGGAGCTTAAACCGAAGATGAATGCGTTTTCTGCGCCAACTTCTTCTACGATCTCTACGTTGGCACCGTCCATTGTTCCAAGTGTAGGAGCACCGTTGAGCATGAACTTCATGTTACCTGTACCGGATGCTTCTTTACTTGCTGTGGAGATCTGCTCGGAAACGTCTGCTGCTGCGAAGATCCACTCAGCGTTGGATACTCTGTAGTTTTCGATGAATACAACTTTGATCTTGCCGTTGATGGAAGCGTCGTTGTTTACTACGTCTGCTACGGAGTTGATGAGTTTGATGATCTTCTTGGCTGTTGCGTAACCTGCGGATGCTTTTGCACCGAAGATGAATGTTCTTGGATAGAATTCCATTTCCGGATGCATCTTGATCTGGTTGTACAGATAGATAACATGCAGGATGTTCAGGAGCTGACGTTTGTACTCGTGAAGTCTCTTAACCTGTACATCGAAGATGGAGTGCGGGTCTACTTCTACGCCATTGTGCTCAAGGATGTATTTAGCCAGACGCTCTTTGTTCTTGAACTTAATGTTCATGAATTCCTGGAGTGCTTTCTCATCATCAGCATAAACTGCCAGTTTCTTTAACTGTGGAAGGTCTGTAACCCAGTCCGGTCCGATGTGCTCTGTGATCCAGTCTGCAAGGAGTGGATTTGCGTGGAGCAGGAAACGTCTCTGAGTGATACCGTTTGTCTTGTTGTTGAATTTCTTAGGCATCATTTCATAGAAGTCTTTTAATTCCTGATTCTTCAGGATTTCTGTATGAAGGCGTGCAACACCGTTTACAGAATAGCCTGCTGCGATTGCAAGGTGAGCCATCTTAACCTGTCCATCGTAGATAATTGCCATCTTTTTGATCTTCTCGTAATTTCCCGGATATTTTGCCTGGATCTCAAGGATGAAACGACGATTGATCTCTTCGATGATCTGGTATACACGCGGAAGCAGTCTGGAGAAGAGCTCGATCGGCCATTTCTCAAGTGCTTCGGACATGATAGTATGGTTTGTGTAAGCAACAGATTTGGTTGTTACTTCCCATGCTTCATCCCATCCGAGTCCTTCTTCGTCCATGAGGATACGCATTAACTCTGCTACTGCTACAGTCGGATGTGTATCATTCATCTGGAAGGTTACTTTTTCATATAATTTATGGATATCGCCATGTTTCTTTTTATATTTGGCAATTGCTGCCTGGAGGCTTGCAGATACAAAGAAGTACTGCTGTTTCAGTCTCAGCTCTTTACCTGCATAGTGGTTGTCGTTCGGGTAAAGAACTTCTACGATATTGCGGGCAAGGTTCTCCTGCTCTACAGCTTTCTTGTAATCACCCTTGTCAAAGGAATCAAGCTCGAAGTCTACGATCGGCTCTGCATCCCAGATACGAAGTGTGTTTACTACATCATTGTCATATCCTGTGATCGGCATATCATAAGGAATGGCTTTTACTGCCTGATATCCTTCATGGATAAATTTGCTTCCGCCCTTTTCAGGATCGTACTCTACTCTTACATATCCGCCGAAGTGTACTTCCTTGGCATATTCCGGACGACGCAGTTCGAATGGGTAGCCGTTCTTTAACCAGTTATCCGGTACCTCGATCTGATAACCGTTCTGGATTTTCTGTTTGAACATTCCGTAGTGGTAACGGATTCCGCAGCCATATGCTGCGTAATTTAAAGTTGCGAGAGAATCAAGGAAGCATGCAGCCAGTCTTCCCAGACCACCGTTTCCAAGTGCCGGATCCGGTTCCTGATCTTCGATACAGTTAAGGTCAAATCCCAGTTCTTCGAGAGCTTCTTTTACTTCACCGTAAGCGCAAAGGTTGATCAGGTTGTTTCCGAGAGCACGTCCCATCAGGAATTCCATGGACATATAGTATACGATCTTCGGATCCTGTTCGTCATAAGCTTTCTGTGTTGCAAGCCAGTTATCAATGATAACATCTTTTACAGAGTAGCTTACTGCCTGAAAAATCTGCTCCTGTGTAGCTTCTTCAATTGTTTTTCGATAGAGGAATTTTACGTTGTCTTTTACGCTTTTCTTGAATGCCTCTTTCTTGAACATTTCGTTTGTCATTTCATACCTCCCGTAATGGTTTCACTGTTCACTTTATTCTCAGCAATACACCCTGCGGATATTGCCGGTGAACCTCTTCATTCCGTCAACTCTTCTGTTTTCTCATATCAGAGAAATTGGGGGCAAAGAATCTCTGCCTCCAATTTCCTCTCTGAAATCAGACTGTCAAAGATAATGATACTCTTTTTTCGACAGTCTGTCATGTGTATAATTGCCGAAATTTATAACATTTTTTTATCGTGCATTGCGAAAGTAGTATATTTCCTGTGAAATACCTGTAACTTATCATTACCTTATCAGTAATTGACCGAATGTTGTCAATTACAGTTTCTTAACACCCATAGTTACTGCTTCTTTGTTGATGTTCCACTCTTTCACATAACCATCGGTCTCGCCAAGTACCATTTCGTCTGCAAGTACTTCTGACTTGATCTCATCTTCGTGTGCTTTCATGACATCCTGGATCTTGTCGTTTCCGTGAGCGTATACTACGATCTTGTCCATAACTTCGAAGCCAGCTTCTTTTCTCATGGTCTGGATCTTGCTGATGATCTCACGTACAAATCCTTCTTCGATCAGTTCAGGTGTCAGGTTTGTATCCAGGACTACGGATGTTTCACCGTCAGATTCAGATACATAACCCTCTGTCTGTGCTGTTTCAATAAGAAGGTCTTCTTCTGTAAGCTCTACATCGTTTCCGTTGATATCCAGTTTCAGGACACCGTTGGTTCTCAACTCGTTCATTGCTGCTGTTCCATTGATGTCTGTGAGAGCCTGTCTGATTCCTCCAAGGAGTTTACCGTATTTCGGTCCTACTGTACGAAGCTGCGGTTTGAAGCTGTAGGAGATAAAGGATTCTACATCATCTGCGAATTTTACTTCTTTGACATTCAGTTCGTCTGCGATGATGTCAGTGTAGAATTCACTCATTTTCTTCTCAGCTTTTACATACATGGTTCCGATCGGCTGACGGTTCTTGATGTTTGCTGTATTTCTGCAGGCACGTCCCAGAACTACGATCTCCAGAAGCTCTTTCATGTCTGCTTCCAGATCTTTGTCGATCCATGCTTCGTTTACAGTTGGGAAGTCGCAGAGATGGATACTCTCCGGAGCATCTTTATCCACGCTTCTTACCAGGTTCTGATAGATGTCTTCTGTCATGAACGGGATCATCGGAGCAGCTGTCTTGGCGATGGTTACCAGTGCATGGTACAGAGTCATGTAAGCATTGATCTTATCCTGCTCCATTCCCTTTGCCCAGAAACGTTCGCGGCTTCTTCTTACATACCAGTTACTCATTTCATCTACGAATTCCTGAAGTGCTCTTGCTGCTTCCGGGATCTTGTAATTAGCCAGATCATTGTCTACAGCCTGAACAGTTGTGTTTAATCTGCTGAGGAGCCATTTGTCCATAACAGGAAGCTGGTCATAGTTCAGTTCATATTTGGTCGGGTCGAAGTTGTCGATGTCTGCATATAATACGAAGAATGCGTAAGTATTCCACAGTGTACTCATGAATTTACGCTGTCCTTCCACAACTGCCTTGCCATGGAAACGGTTCGGAAGCCATGGAGCACTGTTGATGTAGAAGTACCATCTGATGGCATCTGCGCCGTATTTGTTCAGTGCATCGAATGGATCAACTGCATTTCCTTTGGACTTACTCATCTTCTGTCCGTTCTCATCCTGGACATGTCCCAGAACGATTACGTTCTTGTATGGTGCTTTGTTGAAGAGCAGTGTGGATTCTGCAAGGAGTGAGTAGAACCATCCACGGGTCTGGTCTACTGCCTCGGAGATAAAGTTTGCAGGGAACTGCTGCTCAAATAATTCTTTGTTTTCAAATGGATAATGATGCTGTGCGAAAGGCATTGCTCCTGAGTCGAACCAGCAGTCAATAACTTCAGGTACTCTCTTCATTG
>ENA-OPSY01002045-OPSY01002045.1-human-gut-metagenome-genome-assembly--contig:-NODE-2045-length-10412-cov-3.040166_pt1 | contig 10412 bp, 3 predicted proteins | sample MGYA00241464_ERZ501920 | MGnify/ENA primary metagenome ERZ501920 (study PRJEB25962, sample SAMEA2042396) | human gut metagenome | biome: human gut; feature: human-associated habitat; material: faeces...
TATGACTGAATCTAAAGGAAATTCACAAACAAGAGCAAAAAATAAATATAATTCAAAAAATTATGATAGTTTAAGAATAGTAGTTAAAAAAGGCAAAAAGGCTATTATAAGTCAATATGCACAAGAACAAGGGAAAAGTATAAACGGACTTGTAAATGAACTTTTAGAGGAAAAAATACCACAATTAAAAGTATTGAAAGAAAATAGAACAGAATAAAAGCCGCTTTATGCGGCGGAATACTCAACCTATCCGCCGCCATAAGCGGCTTTTTATTATGACTGAAAAAGTAGCAAACATATTAAAAAGGCTTTAAAGGCTAAATATGCGGCTTATACGGATAATAAAATTGAAATTATAATATTTATGTCTAAAAATATGTGCTAAATCGTTTGTTATACGGTTTGGCTTTTCTTTTTATGTGACAAATTTATTAAATAATCTGAATAAGATATTTTTGCAATTTTGAAAGCAATAAAGGACAAATAAAGGACAAAATCAAAAAATCGCTTGATGATAAGAAATGTATAAGGACAAACAAAAAGCCCCCAAACAAAGCTATATAGCCAAATTCGGGGACAATTCCTTGGAGCTAACGAGCGGAGTCGAACCGCCGACCTCTTCATTACCAATGAAGTGCTCTGCCTACTGAGCTACGTCAGCATTATTACAATACTGTATAAAATGCGTTACACACATATTTCATCTGTGTTTTAGTAACTATATTATTATATTATACAAAAAAGAGTTTGTCAATACAAAAACATTAAAAAAAGGAGATTGAATTTCAATCTCCTTTACATCTTATCACGCATTATTTCTTCAAGTTCATCATAATTAATATTATTATCATCATAAACGCTCAAATCTTTTTGAGATTTATTTTTTGTTTTAAAATCTTCGTGGTCTTTCTTTGCGTCGGCAACATTATGAATATTAAGTTCGTGCCAACGTTTTAAAATTGAGTTGATATATGGGAACGAGAGTTTTGTTGTCTGCATAATGCAATACTCATATGCAAGTTCAACCATATCTTCATCCATCAAAAATTTATCGTGCCACGTTTTTAGATAAGTTTCTTCTGTTTTTGAAAGGTTTCTGTTTTCAATACCGAAAAGCTTTCTGATTTTATACGAGTAGCCGTTCTTCTCTTTTTCGGCTGTTATGAATTTATCGGCAGCGTCTATAGTGAATATACCGTTTTTATTCCACGATATAGCTACTTTTTCGATATAGTTCATATTTTTTTTGCCGTTTGAAACACAGTATTCAAGCAATATTGTTATAACCTCCGGTGAAAGCTGAAGTTCATCATAAAAATAATAAAGTGTTTCAATTTCACTGTTTGTAAGTGTTTTACCGAGTATTTCCTGTGCAAGTAAGCATAAATCGGCAAGTTCTTTATTTTGAGTCATAGCATTTGAAACTTGGTCTATACTTTTTTTACTTGAACTGCTTTCTGTATTTTGAATAGGCTCGGCTTGTCTTGTGGGAATGCTTACGTTGATATTTTCTTCTTTAGCGGAAAAACTGATATTTCCGCTGTTTTTATCATATTTTAAAGCACCTTTTTTATTCCAATAGTCAAATGCGTTTATAACGTCGCTTTCAAGCAAATTAAGCTGACTTGCAATACTGCTTGCGGACATTTCATATCCGTAAACCGCAAGAGACAGTGCAAGCAGGTATACTTTAACATAAGCACCGTTTGCCTCAGGCATATAATTTTCTATAAAATCCACCGATACGGGGATATAATCAATATTACAACTAAATTTAAGCATAACTAAAAATCTCTCCATATAAGTTATTTGGGCTGATGAAAAACTGTCACCGGCCTTATTTATATATTATATATCAGTTTGGGTCAAAATGCAAAGATTTATGAAAAAAATTCTAAAATAATACGGTATGCCCCTTGACATACCGTATTATTTGTGATAATATAATAAACTGTATCTTAGACTTAAAATCGGGATACTATCCAATAAATTTCACATTATCATTGTATGTATTATAGCATGAATATATACAAAATGCAACCCCAATTTTTTGGAGAGAAATTTAGGATAAAAGGAAAAATACTTAAACTACTATTATGATGATGAGGTGATTTAAGAAAATGGTGCATGAAGTAGAAGTAGGAAAAAATGTGCGTCTAAGCTATTCAAAAATTAAAGAAGTTTTGGATATGCCTAATCTTATAGAGGTACAGAAAGACTCCTATAAGTGGTTTCTTGAAGAAGGTCTAAAGGAAATATTCCACGATATTTCTCCTATAACAGACCACGCCGGTAAGCTTGTACTTGAATTTTTTGATTACAGATTGGATTACAATTCAAAGTACAGCGTTGAGGAATGTAAGGAAAGGGATACAAAGTATGCCGCTCCTTTGAGAGTAAGCGTAAGACTTATCAACACTGAAACAGGCGAAATCAAGGAACAGGAAATATTTATGGGTGATTTCCCTCTAATGACAGAGCAGGGAACATTCGTTATTAACGGTGCTGAACGTGTAATCGTCAGCCAGCTTGTACGTTCACCTGGTATTTATTACGAATTTGAACGTGATAAGACAGGTAAACCGCTTTACAGTTCAACAGTTATTCCTTACAGAGGTGCATGGCTTGAATATGAAACAGATTCAAACGACGTTTTCTCGGTAAGAATAGACAGAACAAGAAAACTGCCGGTAACAGTTCTTTTAAGAGCAATGGGACTTGGTTCAAATGCCGAAATACTTGACGTATTCGGTGAGGATATAAGACTTCTTGCAACATTTGAAAAGGATACTACGGAATCAAGAGAAGAAGGACTTCTTGAAATTTATAAAAGACTTCGTCCGGGTGAACCTCTTAACGTAGAAAATGCAGAATCACTTATAATGAATATGTTCTTCGATCCGAGAAGATATGATCTTGCTAAGGTCGGAAGATATAAATTTAATAAAAAGCTTGCTATTTCGGCAAGAATTAAAGGCAAAACACTTGCAGAACCTGTTGCAGACCCGAGAACAGGCGAAATAATCGCTAATGAGGGTGACGCAATAAGTGCGGATTTGGCTATGCAAATCGAAAGAGCAGGTGTAAATCAGGTTGAATTGCTTGTTGAAGGTAAAAAGGTAAGAGTATTCTCTAACAATATGGTTTACCTTGACGAGTATGTTGACTTTGAAGTTGAAGATTTTCCTGTTAAAAAGGTTAGAAAAGCAATTATTGAAGAAATAATTGAGAATGCCGAAACAGAAGATGAAATCAAGGAACAGCTATGGGCAAGAATTGATGAACTTGCTCCTAAGCATATAATTATCGACGATATGTTTGCGTCTGTAAACTATTGTCTAAACCTTGCTAACGGTATAGGTACTGTTGATGACATTGACCACCTTGGAAACAGACGTGTTCGTTGTGTCGGTGAACTTCTTCAAAACCAATTCAGAATTGGTCTTGCTCGTATGGAAAGAACAGTAAGAGAAAGAATGTCAACACAGGAACTTGAAATTATAACACCTACATCATTAATTAATATAAGACCGATAATCGCGACAATAAACGAATTTTTCGGTTCATCACAGTTGTCACAGTTTATGGACCAGAACAACCCTCTTGCCGAACTTCGTCATAAGAGAAGAATTTCAGCACTTGGTCCGGGCGGTCTTTCAAGAGAAAGAGCCGGATTTGAAGTTCGTGATATTCACTATTCTCACTACGGCAGAATGTGTCCTATCGAAACTCCTGAAGGTCCTAACATCGGTCTGATCAACTCTCTTGCATCTTATGCAAGAATCAATCAATACGGATTTATTGAGGCACCTTACAGAAAAGTTGATAAGGAAACAGGTCGTGTAACAGATGAAATCGTTTATATGACAGCCGATACCGAAGATGAATTTGTAATCGCACAGGCGAACGAACCTCTTGATGAGGAAGGACGTTTTATAGATAAAAAGGTTTCTGCCCGTTACAGAGATGAAATCTTGGAAGTACCGGGTTCAAGAATTGACTATATGGATATTTCACCGAGACAGCTTGTATCGGTTGTTACGGCTTGTATCCCATTCCTTGAAAACGATGACGCTAACAGAGCACTTATGGGTTCTAACATGCAGTGTCAGGCAGTGCCTCTTTTGACAACGGATTCTCCTATCGTCGGTACAGGTATCGAACATAAGATAGCTAAAGACTCCGGTAGTGCCGTACTTACAAAGGAAGACGGTGTAGTTGAAAAAGTTGCCGCAGACCAAATCGTAATTAAGGGTGACAGCGGTATCAGACATACGCACAAACTTATTAAGTTTGCACGTTCAAACCAAAGCTGTTGTATCAACTACAGACCTATCGTTAAAGAAGGCGAAAGAGTTAAGAGAAACAACATAATCGCCGACGGTCCTGCTATGGATAACGGTGAACTTGCACTTGGTAAGAATATTCTTATCGGATTTATGACTTGGGAAGGTTATAACTACGAGGACGCTGTTCTTATCAGTGAAGAACTTGTTAAAAATGATGTGTTCACATCAATTCACGTTGAAGAATATGAATGTGAAGCACGTGATACAAAACTTGGCCCTGAAGAAATTACAAGAGATATTCCTAACGTATCGGAAGATACTCTAAAGGACCTTGACGAACAGGGTATTATCAGAATCGGTGCGGAAGTACACGCAGGTGATATCCTTGTCGGTAAAGTTACACCAAAGGGTGAAACAGAGCTTACAGCAGAAGAAAGACTTCTTCGTGCAATTTTCGGTGAAAAGGCAAGAGAAGTAAGAGATACATCACTTCGTGTTCCACACGGTGAACAGGGTATAATTATAGATGTTAAGAAGTTCACAAGAGAAAACGGCGATGAATTGTCACCGGGCGTAAATGAAGTTGTACGTTGTGTTATCGCTCAAAAGAGAAAGATTTCTGTCGGCGATAAGATGGCAGGCCGTCACGGTAATAAGGGTGTCGTTTCAAGAGTATTGCCGCAGGAAGATATGCCATTTCTTGAAGACGGTACACCACTACAAATCGTTCTTAACCCTTTGGGCGTGCCTTCTCGTATGAATATCGGTCAGGTGCTTGAAATGCACTTGGGTTACGCATACAGATGTCTAAGCTTAAAGACTCGTGAACAGCTTGAAAATACAATTATTGACGATAATTTCAGACAAAATATAATTGACGCTAAGTCAAAGGCAAGAGAAGGAAGATTTATTAAACTTGCAACTCCTGTATTTGACGGTGCACAGGACGAAGATATAAAACTTGCATTTAAAGAGGCAGGTTTAAGACCTGACTTTAAGTCAGTCGTATATGACGGACGTACGGGTGAAAAGTTTGATAACCCTGTTACAGTCGGCGTCATGTATTACTTGAAACTTCACCATCTTGTTGATGATAAGATTCACGCACGTTCAACAGGTCCTTACTCACTTGTTACTCAACAGCCTTTGGGCGGTAAAGCTCAGTTCGGCGGACAGCGTTTCGGTGAAATGGAAGTTTGGGCTTTGGAGGCTTACGGTGCCGCTTATACATTGCAGGAAATCCTGACAGTTAAATCTGACGATATTGTCGGTCGTGTTAAGACATACGAGGCAATCGTTAAGGGTGAAAATATTCCTAAGTCAGGTATTCCTGAATCATTTAAGGTACTTGTTAAGGAACTTCAGTCACTTGCACTTGATATTAAGATTCTTAATCATAATATGGAAGAAATCGACCTTGACGCATCATTTGAAGATGAGGACGAAGGTGTTGTAAGCGAAGAACTTGTACAAACAATGGAGGACAAGGACGGAATTACAGATACTTTTGATGAAGATGATCTTAATGATGCAAGTATGGTTTTGGATGATTCAGACGAAAATGATTTCGGCGTTGATGATTCTGATGATATTGATTTCGGCGATGACGACGAAATATAATCATGACGTGTGAATAGACTATGGAGGTTTTTAGATGTTAGAATTTAACAGCTTTGAGGCAATTAAAATCGGTTTAGCTTCTCCCGAGACAATACTAAGTTGGTCACACGGTGAAGTTTTAAAGCCTGAAACCATAAACTACCGTACTCTTAAGCCTGAAAAGGACGGATTATTCTGTGAAAAGATTTTCGGTCCTACAAAGGATTGGGAGTGTCACTGTGGTAAATATAAGAAAATCAGATTTAAAGGAAAGGTCTGCGAACGCTGCGGAGTTGAAGTAACAAAAGCAAAAGTAAGACGTGAAAGAATGGGACATATTGCTCTTGCAACTCCTGTTTCACATATTTGGTATTTCAAAGGTGTTCCGTCATCAATGGGACTTATCATTGACCTTTCTCCAAGACAGCTTGAAAAGGTACTTTACTTTGCATCATATATTGTAACTGATCCGGGTACTTCAAATCTTATGCAAAATCAGATTCTTTCAGAGGCTGAATATCGTGAGGCATATGAAAAGTACGGCGATAAGTTCAAAGCAGGTATGGGTGCAGAGGCTATCAAGACTTTGCTTGAAAGAATTGATCTTGAAGAACTTTCAAGAGAATTAAAGGAAGAGCTTGACGCTACACAAGGACAAAAGAAAGCAAGAATTATTAAAAGACTTGAAATTGTAGAGGCATTCAGACTTTCGGGTAACAGACCTGAATGGATGATTATGACTGTTATTCCGGTAATTCCGCCGGAACTTAGACCTATGGTACAGCTTGACGGCGGACGTTTTGCAACGTCTGACCTTAACGACCTTTACAGACGAGTTATAAACAGAAACAATCGTTTAAAAAGACTTCTTGAACTTGGCGCTCCTGATATTATTATCAGAAACGAAAAACGTATGTTACAAGAGGCTGTTGACGCACTTATCAATAACGGTCGTCGCGGAAGAACTGTAACAGGACCGGGTAACAGACCGCTAAAATCACTTTCTGATATGCTTAAAGGTAAGCAGGGACGTTTCCGTCAAAACTTGCTTGGTAAGCGTGTTGACTACTCAGGTCGTAGCGTTATCGTTGTAGGTCCGGAAATGAAGATTTATCAGTGCGGTGTGCCAAAAGAAATGGCTATCGAATTGTTTAAGCCTTTCGTAATGAAAGAACTTGTATCTCGCGGACTTGCACATAATATAAAGAGTGCAAAGAGAATGGTTGAGAGAACAAAGCCGGAAGTTTGGGACGTTCTTGAGGACGTAATTAAGGAGCATCCTGTACTTCTAAACCGTGCGCCTACACTTCACAGACTTGGTATTCAAGCATTTGAGCCAAAACTTGTTGAAGGACGTGCTCTAAAACTTCATCCGCTTGTATGTACGGCTTATAACGCCGACTTCGACGGTGACCAGATGGCTATCCACGTTCCTCTTTCACCGGAGGCACAGGCCGAGGCACGTTTCCTAATGCTTTCAGCAAATAACTTGCTTAAACCGCAGGACGGACACCCTGTAACGGTTCCTACACAGGATATGATTTTGGGTTCTTACTACCTGACAATTCAAAAGGAACATTATGACAGAATTATTGATACAATTCTTGATGATGAACCTAAAATCAATGTATTAATCGAAAGACTTTCTGATATGGAACAGGAAGAAAACGTTGTTATATACAATGAAGAAGAACCAATCAAGAGCTTTACTGATGTAAGAGAGGCTCTTAAATATATGAGAGAGTTGCCGGAAGTTGCAATGAATGAAACAGAAATTCACGCAAATCCTGTAACTTTGGTATTACCGAATAAATCACTTCAAATTTCACTAAAGAAATTAATAAGTGAGGCTAAGAAACTTGTAATAAAGAAGTATACTACATTTGATGAGGCACTTCTTGCTTATTATAACCACGAAGTAACTCTGCACGAAAGAATTCTTGTTGAAGTTACAAAGAAGATTAACGGAGTAGAAAAGTCAAAACTTATCGGTACAACTGTCGGTAGAATTATATTCAATAATAATATTCCTCAGCATATCGGTTATATTGACAGATCAAATCCTGAAAATGAATTTGACCTTGAAATCGACTTTGTTGTAGGTAAGAAACAGCTTGGTAAAATTATTGATAAGTGTATCAGAGTTTGCGGTACTTCAGAAACAGCCGAAGTGCTTGATAAGATTAAGGCTACAGGTTATAAGTATTCTACAAGAGGTGCTATAACTGTTGCCGTATCAGATATCGAAGTTCCTGAAAAGAAACAAGTTATCCTTGCTGACGCTGAAAAGCAAGTCGAAGGAATTATGCAGAAATATCAGATGGGTCTTCTTACAAATGAAGAACGTTATCAACAGACAATTAAAATTTGGGCAAAGGCTTCATCTGATGTCACAGACGCCATGATGGAACACCTTGGTGAGTTCAACCCAATCTTTATGATGGCTGACTCAGGTGCCCGTGGTAGCGTTAACCAAATTCGTCAGCTTGCAGCTATGCGTGGACTTATGGCGGATACACAGGGTAGAACAGTCGAAATTCCTATCCGTGCTAACTTCCGAGAAGGTCTTAATGTACTTGAATACTTCATTTCATCACACGGTGCGCGTAAAGGTCTTACAGATACAGCTCTTAGAACAGCCGACTCAGGTTACCTTACTCGTCGTCTTGTTGACGTATCACAGGATGTTATCGTTCGTGAAATCGACTGCGGTACTGATGAAGGCGAATGGGTAACTGAAATCACTGACGGTAAAGAAAGTATCGAACCGCTATATGACCGTATCGTCGGCCGTACAGCTATGCAGGATGTTATTCACCCTGAAACAGGCGAAGTTCTTGCAAAGAACGGTGAACTTATAACAGACGTACAGGCTAATAATATTGTTAATGCCGGTATCGAAAAAGTATATATCAGAAGCGTACTTACTTGTAAGTCAAAAATCGGTGTTTGTGCTAAATGTTACGGTACAAACCTTGCTACAGGTGAACTTGTTAATGTCGGTGAGGCAGTTGGTATTATTGCCGCACAGTCAATTGGTGAACCGGGTACACAGCTTACAATGCGTACTTTCCACGCCGGCGGTGTTGCGTCAGGTAGCGATATTACACAGGGTCTTCCTCGTGTCGAGGAACTTTTTGAGGCAAGACGTCCAAAGGGTCTTGCTATAATCTCAGAAATCGGCGGTACAATTACTGTAACAGAATCAAAGCGTAAGAGAGAAGTTACAGTTGCCAATGACCAGACAGGTGAGGCTAAGACTTACACAATTCCATACGGTTCAAGTATTAAAGTTCATGACGGTGACGTTATTGAGGCGGGTGACGAACTTACAATGGGTTCTGTAAACCCTAATGATATTCTTCATATCAGAGGTCCTCATGCCGTTCAGGTTTATATCGCGCGTGAAGTTCAGAGAACATATCGTATGCAGGGTGTTGACATCAACGATAAGCACGTCGAAGTTATCACACGTCAAATGTTGCGTAAGGTTAGAGTTGAAGAGGCAGGCGAAACTGATCTTCTTATCGGTTCACTTGTTGATAAGTTTGAACTTGAAGAGGCAAACGAGAGAGTTAAGGAAAAGGGCGGTACTGAATTTGCAACTGCATCTCCTGTACTTCTTGGTATCACTAAGGCTTCTCTTGCAACCGAATCATTCCTTTCAGCCGCATCATTCCAGGAAACAACAAAGGTTCTTACAGATGCAGCTATTAAGGGTAAGGTTGACCCACTTCTTGGTCTAAAGGAAAATGTTATCATCGGTAAACTTATTCCTGCCGGTACAGGTATGAGTATGTATAAAGATATTAATATTACTATCGACGGCGAAGAAGTTGACAACGAAGAAATAGAATAAAATAATTATGAACTGCTGTGAATTTTCACAGCAGTTCATTTTGTTTAAAAAAATTATATATAAAACTGATATAAATAGGCTGCTTTTTGTGCAAAAGGAAGAATTAATCATTAAAATGATATAAATTTAACATATAGGCTTGTATATTTTATAAATTTGATGTAAAATATATATAAATGGGCATATACTATGCTCACTCAAAGATAAAAAAATATATATATTTTTTAGGAGGAATTTAAAATGGCAGTTAAAGTTGCGATTAACGGATTCGGACGTATTGGACGTCTTGCATTCAGACAGATGTTCGGCGCAGAGGGTTATGAAGTTGTTGCTATCAACGACCTTACAAGCCCAAAGATGCTTGCTCATCTACTAAAGTATGATTCATCACAAGGTAAGTATGAAAAGGCTGATACAGTTTCAGCAGGTGAAGATTCAATCACAGTTGATGGTAAAGAAATCAAAATCTACGCTTTCCCTGATGCAAATAATTGTCCATGGGGCGACCTTGACGTAGACGTAGTTCTTGAATGCTCAGGTTTCTATACATCAAAGGAAAAGGCTCAGGCTCATATCAATGCCGGTGCTAAGAAAGTTGTTATTTCAGCTCCTGCAGGCAACGACCTACCAACAATCGTTTACAACGTAAACCACGAAACACTCAA
>ENA-OPSY01002055-OPSY01002055.1-human-gut-metagenome-genome-assembly--contig:-NODE-2055-length-10383-cov-6.424961_pt1 | contig 10383 bp, 8 predicted proteins | sample MGYA00241464_ERZ501920 | MGnify/ENA primary metagenome ERZ501920 (study PRJEB25962, sample SAMEA2042396) | human gut metagenome | biome: human gut; feature: human-associated habitat; material: faeces...
CTGCCGATCTGAAATCTGTTTCCATCGCCGGAAACACCTATTCTTATTCTGCGGAAGCTTTGGATGGATATACGCAGATCGGAAACAGTGGGGTATATTATGCTTTAACAGACGGAACAAAACTTTCCGGAAATTTATACGGAACCTCCAATCTGACCTACAAAGAATTCTACTCCGGTGATGTAAGCAGTACAGACAACTTCGATGTTGTCACAACTGCCACAACCTTAAAAGCCAAAGTTCTGTCAAATGCCTGGACAGATTATAATGAAGAAACTACTCCGGATGCTGACGGCTACCATATCCTGGGAGTCTCCAACGTAAATGTTGCAGTAGATTCTGATCTGTATGTAGAAGCTTCTATTCTGAAAAATTCAGGCAAAGAACTGACCGGTGCATATGAAGAAGCTTCTGATATTACACTGAATGAAAATCCTGCAGAGGCACCTGCACAGTACAAAACCCTGAAAAGTGACGGAAGTTATGTTTCCAACGCTAAAATCATCGATACCGTAACAGATGCCACTGCTTCTCTGGCAACCGCATCTACCTGGGGCGAGTACGAAATCGAAGTAAAAGAAAACAGCACCAAATATTTAAGAAATTCAAGAGAAGACACCTTCCCTGTCGGTTCCACGATCCAGGGAATCATTCTGGAAACGACAGACGGCTATAAAGTAGGTCTGGAACATCTCTCCAATATCTGGGTTCAGCCTTACAAATTAGCTTTTAATGTAAACAACGAAGCTGCAACGATGGGAATTGCAAAATCAGATAATACTGCAGAATTTAAAAAACTGGTAAACAAGACCATCCAGAAAATCACTTATCTGACACCGGATGGAAATTATGTTTACGCTTTTACTGACGGTGCCTTTATAAAACCTGCATACGCTGAGGAAATCAGCGGTACCTTCAGCAGTGATATGAAAACCTTTACTTTAAATCAGGTTCCAACCGTGAAAAACGGAACCTTAAACGTCCTTTACACGGTAGGATCCGGACGTAAGAAAACTTCTTACACTTTATATTCCGATGCTGTTCAGAAAACCGTTTCTCTTGATTTTGGCAGTATTCCTGCTGATGCAGAAGCCGGAACATACAGCGTATCCATTGCTTCTGATGATTATGCAGATATTTCTGTTGCAATCCCGATCACCGATCAACAGAAAGAACAGCTGTCCTCTCTGCTCAAACAGGCAGAAGCTGCTTTAGCCAAAGCTGCTGCAAATGATCAGGTATTAGCTGCACACAAGGATGAAGCTGTCGAACTGTTAAAATCTACATCCGCTACCAGTGCGGATGCCGCTGATCTGATCAACGAACTTACGGAACTGTTAAAACCGTACCAGAATACCGAAACACCGGATACAGGCGATAAAACACCGGAAACTCAGCCTTCCGAAAGCAATCAGACCCCAGAGACACAGCCTTCCAATACCACTCCTTCAACGGACAAAACCTCATCACTGGCAAAACAGACGGTAAAATTAAAAGCATTCGGCAAAGGAAAGCTGAAAGTATCCTGGAAAAAAGATAAAAACGCTTCCGGTTATGAAATCACATATTCTACAAAAAAATCATTCAAAAACAAGAAAACCGTTGTTGTAAAGAGCAAAAAAACAACCAGCAAAGTGATCAAAAAGCTGAAATCCAAAAAGACATATTATGTCAAAGTCCGCTCTTACAAAAAAAGCGGAAAAACAAAAGTTTACGGCTCCTACAGCAAAGTGAAATCCTTGCGTTCAAAATAAAAACAGTTTGAGACGAAGCAAATTCTGACAATAAAAAAGGATATAGCGAACATTGAATTGTACTTTCAATATTCCTGTATCCTTTTCCTGGTTCATTATTATTGGTGAACAGCGTCCCATGGCATCTACGCTTTCCTGCGTAAATTCATGGAATACGCCTTGTCCGTCATACCAACCGTCTCCGGTTCCAATCAAAGATTCCATCTCTTTTTTCTGTTCGTTCATCCACGCCTCGTATTCATCGGCTGTCCACCACTGCACATCCGGTGCCGCATTGTTCTTCTCATAATCTGCCTCGGCAACCCAATTTTTACCGTCAACGCTGATTTGTCCACCGTCTGTATCCTGATAGAGAATATCTGCGCCGGATGTGTTTCCCGTTTCAGATGTTGAAACCTTTGGTGTGTCCGAAGCCGATGCGCTTGCATAAGTAACCCCTGCAATGCTTAAACAGATTGCTCCGCACAAGCCTATTGCCAAAATTTTTTTGTTCTTCATAGATAAGACCTCGCTTTATAAGAATTATAGCTGCCCTCTTGAGGACAGCTATAATATAACAAAGCAACTTGGATATAGTTTGCATGGATTATGGATTTTAGATGGAGTTGTCTATCGGCTGCTTACAAGGCAATTCAAACCAAAACAGTACGCCGTTGCTTGTATTTGAAATGCCGTAATTTGCTCGGTGCATTTCCATGATTTTGCGAACAATATAAAGCCCTAATCCGGTTCCGCCTGTATTGCGGTTACGAGATGTATCTGCCCGATAGAAGGCTTCAAACAAATGTGGAATAGCATCGTCAGGCACACGGACACCTGTGTTTTCAATTTCACCACGAATCGTACCATGCGTTTCGGACAAAGATATACGAATCAATTCACCACTTGGAGAATAGCGAATTGCGTTTACCAATATATTTTGAATTGCCCGTTCCATCTGTGCTTGTTCCACTTCACAATAAAGGCGGGGAGGAATATTTGCTTCAAGGTGCTGTTTCTTTTCTTCCAATAAATCTGCTACTGCGGCAACCTGTACCCGAAGTATTTCCGCAAAATCAACGGTTTTATATTCAGTTTTTTGAGTTCCCTCCGTTTTGGAAACATATAGCAGTTCTTTTACCAACTTCTCCATCCTATCAACAACGGTAAGCGAACGCTCCATGTACTCTATGTGATTTTCGTAGCCGCTGACTCCGTTCAGCATCCCCGCCAAATGTCCTTTCAAAATGGTTAGTGGTGTTTTCAGTTCATGGGATGCTGCCGAGAAAAAGTCTACCCGCTGTCTTTCTAACTCCTGTTCCTTTTCAATATCTGTTTTGAGCTGTTGGTTGGCAGTTTGAAGGTCGTTCAATGCAGTGGATAGCGAAGCAGATAATGAATTTAGATTTTGCGCTAAGCAACCTAATTCATCTTCTCGTCCTGTACTACATTGACCGGAAAAATCCAGTTCCGCCATTTGCTTTGAAATCTTGCTCAGTCGCACAATAGGTCGAGTGATGTACCGTGTATAGAGCCCTGCACAAAGGAGAGAAAGCAGAAAGACCATTAGGATGACATACGGAAGTATAGACAGCAATACCTTTGTTGCCTGCTGTACAACAAACAAATCCGTTTGAACTGCCAATGTATAAGCAGTACCGTTTTTCAGCGTGAAGGAGTAAAAATTTGTCGTAGTTGCCCCAGACGGTTGCATATCTATGAACGATTCATCTTCATCGAATGTAACTGTGTAATCCGCCGAAGTGGTAGAAGTCTCCATTGATGCCTCGTCTGGATATATCATACGGCCGTTACTATCCTCAATCCAAAAAGCGGCATTTGTTTCCTTTGAAAAATTAGATATATTATTTTCGCAATCAGATATATTGTCAAAGGATGTCATTTGTTCAACAAGGTGCATAGCGGCTTTCTCCGTAGCCGCATTTATCAAATTGGAATATGTCGTAGGTAACAGCTTTGAAATAAAAAAATATGTTCCGCTGCAAGCTGCACCCAATAAAATAAATGTAATTATAAAAATCTTAACGGATAACCGTTGCTTAATGTACTTTGTCAATTCTGTATCCCACCCCTCTGATTGTTTTTATATAGTCAGCATTTAACTTTTTGCGAATGTTCTTTATATGACTGTCAACGATCCGATCCTCGACCTCCAAATCGTCCGCCCACAATCGGTCAAGCAGCATTTGTCGGGTAAAGACCTTTCCTTGATTTTCAAGCATAAGCCTAAGAAGCGCAAACTCTTTGCTGGTCAAAACGACCTCGTTTCCGTTTTGATATACATGAAATCCGTCAATATCCATGCTCAACTCTTTATAAGTAAGCAGGGATTGATTTTGATTTTCCGCCGTTCTACGGCGAAGAATAGCCGCAATCTTGCACAGCAGGATTTTAGGCGAAAAGGGTTTTGGAATGTAATCGTCAATCTGCTGTTCAAAACCCCGCAACTGGTTTTCTTCATCCGAAAGCGCAGTAAGCATAATAATAGGGACTTGTGACCGCTTGCGAATGACCTCACATACACCATAGCCGTCGATTTTAGGGAGCATAATGTCTAACAGCACAAGGTCGATGGTATCATCAAACATTGCAATCCCCGCCACGCCGTCAGAAGCAACAACGACTTCATATCCCGCATAAATCAGATGGTTTTTTAATATATCCTGAATGTCAATATCATCTTCGACAATTAAAATCTTCTGCATTGTTCCACCTCCAATTTTTCAAGTATAGCAGAGAAATATGTATCTATTATGGAGTCTCGAATTTTATCCGCATTTATTTTACCGCCATTCTTTCAATCTATCAATGTTGTCATCGAGTATGCAGATAAAATAAAATATTACTAAGGTCACAGAAGCTATTTTCACAAGCCCGGCCCTGTTGCGTCAGTTACGATTTTTGCTTTTTCATCGGCCATTCGCATTTCCTCCTTCTTATTTGATGGCATGAAAAAAGGGCCTGACTTTTTGCAGTCAAGCCCCGCTTGTAGGGATACCTCCTTCCTCTGCCTATGAAAAAACCGCCCTGTGTCTCACTAGGGCGGTTTTTTCAGTAGGTTGGCAGTCCATATTTGGTTGTTTTATTGTGTATCCCTTTGTCCACCGACGCAAATTAAAAACGAATAATAATTAATAAGAAGCAAAAAGAACCTCCTTGAATAAGGAGGTTCTTTTTTGACTTTCTATCTATTTATTTTTTCTTATTTTCTTCCTATTCCTGTTCATGAGCATGAAATGGTTTTACATCTTCTACAGCTTTTGCTTTTTAGGTTACATAATATATTATTTTATTATGGAAACTATTATTTATTGATTGAGAATTTTATTGAGTTTATCAACTTTTATTTTAATTGGAATATAAATAAACAGCCATATTGTTACAAAAATAATTGTAAACAGGAATATCTAAGAATAAGAAATCCATCCGTTCAAAATATAAATATATAAATCCCAAAATAATCAAGATACAATACACTGCATTGAATCAGACCTGTAAACCCTTTTGGAATACTTTCAATCTGATAAATAACCGTAATTCCTGCTACAATAAAACCTATTATGCAAAAGCAGCAGACTTTGGAATTGCTCGTATTGCAGAGAATTATCCGACAGCAGTTATTAATGGAGAAAAAACACTTCATAACCTATTGTCGGATGGTTTGCTAGGGATGGAAGATACAGACGAACGTATTTCATCTAATCACAAATATTTATTTGGAACAGATAAAAACTCTTCAACATACTCTTCCAAAGCCAAAAGCAGTTTTTCAAGTGGAAATACCTTAAGTTCTCTTACAGCTTCCGGTGAAACAGCTAGAAAGCCATGAAGTTGTAAGAGAACCTCCTGCACATCTTTATAACAAATTTCTGAAATTCCTGGATTTACAACTTCTGGATTTAAATCAAGTGGAATTTTATATTGATTGACCAGATAAGTATTCATCCTTGTATAATCTCCGTAATAGTATTCTTCAGTGAGATACTTGGAAAATGGGATAGAAGTTTGCGATTTTTGAATATAAACTGTCGCAACCTCATCTCGAATATCTGTAATCTGTCCATTTTTGTCATAAAATTCTACGACCTGAGGAATGAAATCTTTGAAAAATTTCCGGTCAATATAAAGATGAAAATAGTATCCAAGCACACTGGGATTTGCAAGCAGAGAACTATATTTTTGCAGAAAACGTGTTAAATCCGGAAATACCATCATTTTTTCATAATAAGCTGGGTTACGGAAGTGAGAGGCATCTTTTTGTTTTGTTGTATCTGGAAGAAGATTTCCGATCAAAAAATCATTTACCAAAGAAATTTCGTATGGAAAATCAGGATGATGTGGAAGCTGTCTTAACAGTATTTGAGCTGCAGTTAAATGTAAGATAAAACCAGGCATAAAAAAATCCTTTCGTATCGTCTTTAAGTTAGATATAATAATAATTTTACTACTCTGAATTATAACATAAGGAAAAATAACTGTCTATTCCAACAGGATAGTAGACAAATTAAAAGAAGTCCGTTATAATATGTAGTTAGTTAAGACTAACCGCATATTATAATCTATAAAAAGAAAAGAGGATTTTTCATTATGAACGAACATGTGTTTTATGGAATCTTGATTCCTTTTTTGGGAACTTCTTTAGGCGCAGCCTGTGTCTTTTTTATGAAGAAAACTTTAAAAGAACAGGTTCAGCGTGCTTTAACTGGATTTGCAGCAGGAGTAATGGTGGCTGCTTCTATCTGGAGTTTGTTAATTCCTGCTATTGAACAGTCTGATTCAATGGGGAGATGGGCTTTTTTACCTGCTGCTATTGGCTTTTGGATAGGCACGTTATTCCTATTATTGTTAGATCATATTATTCCGCATCTGCATCAAAACAGTGAAACAGCAGAAGGTCCTGCCAGCCGTCTGCAAAAAACAACCATGATGATTCTTGCAGTTACTCTCCATAATATTCCAGAGGGAATGGCCGTTGGCGTGGTTTACGCAGGATATCTGTTGGGGCATTCTGAAATTACAGTTGCCGGAGCAATGGCATTGTCTCTTGGAATTGCAATTCAAAATTTTCCAGAAGGTGCAATTATTTCTTTACCGCTTCGTGCAGAGGGCATGAAAAGATCAAAAGCATTTGTTGGTGGTGTACTTTCCGGAATTGTTGAACCAATCGGAGCAGTTTTTACGATTTTAATGGCAAATCAAATTGTTCCGGCACTTCCTTATCTTTTAAGTTTTGCAGCAGGTGCCATGCTTTATGTTGTAGTAGAAGAGTTGATTCCAGAAATGTCAGAGGGAAAACACTCTAATATCGGTACTTTGTTTTTTGCCGTTGGTTTTAGTGTCATGATGATTCTGGATGTAGCGCTTGGGTAAGTAATATTGCTGAAACATTCTTTGACATTCTCTCGTGTTATTTTGCTATTGAAAAATAAAAAAGAAAGGCAAAAATGTCTGTTTGAACTTATGTTCGATATATGGATATTTCCGCCTTTCTTTTCTTTTTAAGAATTGTGTGAATCTGGTTTTTCTCGTAAGATAACCGCTTTTGAAGCAGCACGACGCCTGTCATCGCTCAAGCGCGCATAATGCTTTTTAGTAGTATTTACATCTGAGTGACCTAATACATCCGCCACCAGGTAAATATCGCCTGTTTCGCGGTATAACGCAGTTCCATAGGTGCTTCTTAATTTATGCGGAGTGATTGTTTTTACCGAAATAGCAGAAGAGTACTTTTTGACCATTTTTTCAATCGCATCGACGCTGATTCTCTTTCTCTGACCGGATAAAAACAGGGCATTTTCATGACCTGAAAGTGGTGTTATCTTGTTTCTGGAAAGTTCCAGGTAGTCTTTTAACGCAGCTTCCACTTCAAGTCCGAAATAGACAACCATTTCATTTCCGCCTTTTCTTAACACGCGAATTCCATTGTTTTTAAAGTCTACATCAGAAATATTGAGTCCAACGCACTCGGAAACACGGATGCCTGTACCGAGCAGCAGGGTAACAATTGCAATATCACGATACTTTTGCTTATTATAGTGATAAAGTTGTACACCTGTTAATCCATTTCCGTAATTCTCCATATAATCGAGTAATGATGCAATTTCATCAGGATCAAGCTGAATAATGGCTTTTTCCTTTAAACGTGGCATATCAATCAAGCGTACTGGATTCTCAGATAATAGCTGACGTTTACAGAGATATTCGTAAAAACTACGCAGGCAGGAGAGCTTTCGTGCAATTCCGACACGCGAATTTGTTTCCGTGCGTCCATCTGGTGTCTGATAAACCTTTAAATAATCTTCAAATTTTTCAAAATCAACTGGCTGAAGTGCCGATAAATCAGAAAGTGAAATTTCAGAAATTTGTTTTTCTTTTAAGTTCGGATTACTTTCTTGAAGAAACCGAAAGAAAACTCGTAAATCATACGCATAAGATAAACGGGTTTTATCAGATGTCGTCGGTTCTTTTGCACGAAAATAATCCTTTGCGTAGGGTGGAAGTTCCGATAAAAATTCTCGAAGTTTTATTGTATTTTGAATTTTTTCCTGTTCTCGATAAGTGATTTGTTTTGCCATAAAAAACCTCCTAAAAGTAACTGTTGGAGAGTAGTTTAACATATCAAAAGTTAAAAATCCAGACTTTAGCGGTTAAATCTGTATTTGTCCGCTAAACTTTTCTCGCTTATCCAGTACTACTCTGCGTGTTCTAATCGACAAATTACCCCTGGACAAATAGTTTTTGTCCTATAACTATTTTCTTCCAAAATCAATTTGTTGATGCAATCTGCTTTTATTGTTCCGCTCTTCGGCTTTAAAATACTTTGGTTTTAAAATACTTTCTACTTTGCCTTTTATCTCTGCGTTTACCGTAGAATATTCAAAACTGTGAAATATTTTGTGCTATGAGTTCTCTCTTGTCCATATCGCTTAACTTCCTCCTGCTGCATTGTTGTTATTTTTTCCTTGCAAAAAGTCTGTAGTGAATTTATAAGTAAGTTTATAAAATTGCTAAAACATTATTTATCTTTACGATATCTCTTTGTTATTTATGCCTCTGCTGCTTCGCAATCTTGAGTATTTATTTTTATTATAACTCAAATAAATCCACTTATTTAACTTTAGTTTACGTAAAAATATATTATGTAAACTAGGTTTGAAAAATCAGACAGCTATCGGTATCAAAAACCGACAGCTGTCTTTTTTAAGTTTCTTCCCCATTCATACATGACATAATAATTAACCACTACCCCATATTATAAATAACACCCAGAGATACTTATTTCAGACTGATAATCAGATTTTTATTGAATTTATTAATCTATATGTTATGACAACATATCTTTCAGACATGTACTCCGGTAGTCACTCGGTGATATTTTATATCTTTCTTTAAATACTCGGTTAAATGTTCTCTGACTTTCAAATCCACTATCCAGACAAATGTTTGTAATAGAATCACTCGTATTTTCCAAACGATGGCATGCATAGTTCAGCCTTGCATCGTTAAGATATTGATTAAAGTTTCTATGGAATGTTTTGGAAAAGAGTCTGGATAAAACATATTTGCTCACCCCCAGATCTTTTGCCATCTCTTCCAGAGAAAACTTCTTCTTAAAATTTGCTGATATATAGGAAACTGTCTGGTAAATAAGATCGTTGCTCCCCACACTGCTCTTTTCTACCAAATTTAATTTTCCTATGCAGCGTGCCAACACAATTTGAAGATATGCCTGTGCAACAGTAATATCCGACTGTTCTGTCTCTAAAATTGCATTTATAACCCTATATACCTCCGGTTCAACCTTTTCCGCTTTGATGATTGGGTATTCAGGAGCCATGGATTGCATGATATCTGCAAATTTGGCTATCGTAAATGGCGATGCAATCAGATAAGTCGCTTTATTTACACCGGGTGTCAGTACCTGATAGTGATGAATAACATCTGGAAATACAAAGCCTATATCTCCTTTTTCCATATGGTATAGTTCCTGTCCGACACCAAGTTCTAATGCTCCACTTGTTACACAAACGATCTCCAGTGCATTATGAAGATGTGGTTCAATATGTTTTGACTTCCTATTTATTGCTATAATCTCCTCTTTTGTGTCAACATATTTTAACTGCATGAAATACTCCCCTTTGCAACATTTGTCTATATCTTCTTTCGATTTGGCAAGCAATCCTTTTACACCTATCTTATAATCAACTTGTAAATAAGGAAAGGAGGAATTGCAAATGAGCAACCTAAAAAAATATCTGAATGACCTTTTAGTATTCTACACTGAATATTTTGAGCATCCTTACCATGTATAAATACTAAAAGGACTATTTTGTGAAAACTGAATATTTTCTTAAGGCCATTTCACAAAAATGAAGTGGTCCTTTTTTATTTTCAAAATACAGTTCAATCACTTTATATATAGAAAAAAGCACTGTCTCATCGAGCAACGACCAGACAACGCTTTCTCCTGTCAATTCTAATTTATGTCTGATGCATCTGTTACTTCATCTGCAGCAATTCCTTTTTCTGCTTTCAGTTTTTTATTTGCATCTTCTACATTCATTCTTGAAAGTACAAACATAATCAATACATCAAAGATTAACGGAAGCCAAAGATACATGAACTGCAT
>ENA-OPSY01002067-OPSY01002067.1-human-gut-metagenome-genome-assembly--contig:-NODE-2067-length-10353-cov-2.484657_pt1 | contig 10353 bp, 9 predicted proteins | sample MGYA00241464_ERZ501920 | MGnify/ENA primary metagenome ERZ501920 (study PRJEB25962, sample SAMEA2042396) | human gut metagenome | biome: human gut; feature: human-associated habitat; material: faeces...
AATCCATCATGCACATTCGGTTTGTTATCTCATCCATAAGTTCCTGTTCTGACATGTTTTCTAAAATATCTGTTCTTGATATTGTTTTTGCACTACCTTCATCACCGGAACTTTCACTTTCATTTGAATTTTCAAAATAAAGTCTTTTTGTATCATCAAGCATCATTATTTCTTCTAATGACATGTCCATGATGTGAACAACTTCATTTTCTTTTTTATATTCCTTTATGTCATTTATCTGTTTTTCGCTAAGAAGTTTAATTGGTCTTAAACTTCCTTGGTTTAAACCTGGATCATGTACATAGGCTTTTCCACCACCATCTTCTGTCTGTGAAAAGTTCTTATGTCTAAACGGAATGTACTTATCATCAAATATTGGATTAAAGCCTTTAATGAATATGAGACACTTTTTATTACTCATGTTTCTTACTTCATCCGGTGTCATCAGTTCCCTGCCAAGCACATCATAGTTTCTTGAATCACTACCATGTACACCTCTTGTTTCTCCTGTTGACCTTTTGTCAATTGTGCTTTTACCAAGCATTTCAGATATGTACTGGTGAGTTGATTTTTCATTACCGCCAAGGTATACAAGAGTGTCACAGTTACCTGTAATTGTTTCCCATGTATCCTTAAACAAAGCCTTAATCTGTGCCAGATTCTGAATGATTATTATTGCACTTATTCTTCTGCTTCTCATTGTTGAAAGTAGTGAACAAAAGTCATCAGGTAATGCAACATTGGCAAACTCGTCCATCATAAGAGTTACCTGAATCGGTAACTTACCATCATTCTTAAAGTCCGCCTGAAAATACAATTCCTGAAAGAGTTGTGTATAAAGCATTCCTACAATGAAGTTGTAAGATTTGTCTGAATCAGGAATAATGCAGAACAATGCTGTTCTTGTATGTTTGTCCCCATTTACACCTATTCCCAGTTCCTCTAAATGCAAGTCATCCTTTGACAGAATTCTAAGTATCTGTGGATTTTCCAATAATGCAAGCCTTGAATTGGCACTGATTATTATGGAACGCACAGTATCTCCTGCACCTCTTATTACTTTCATGTACTGCTTATAGGCAGGATGATTTTGCTTAAGCTTGCTTGTCTTCGCTAGCTGTTTCATCTTCTTTGTAAGTTTTGAATCATTGCCTTTTGCATCAACTTCTGCCTCTGAAAGTAAATCAAGTACCGACTGAAAGTTCTTTCTGTTTGGTGGCATTTCAAGCCATACATAATAAAACAATGCCTGTAAAAACATACTTTCAGATTTCTCCCAGAAAGGATCTGTGGGTGCTGTTTCCTTTGGTGTTGTATTGCTTATTATGTTTGTCACCAGCTTTACAACATCATTTTCTTCTCGTATGTATCTGAAAGGGTTATAACCGTCTGACTTTGCCATATCTATCAGGTTAAGTACCTTAACGTTATAACCATTTTTCTTTAACATATTTGCCGTGGCTCTTGCGATTTATAGCAATAGGTAAGGATTTGATATTATCTCCACCTTTTCCCCTGCTCTACACCGTACGTGAGACTTTCGCCTCATACGGCGTGCCATCATACATTTGCAAATTATTTATTGTCTAAACCTTTTGGTAATCATAATTTTGCCTTATATAATTAACTTTTTTCCATTGTTCTTCATTCAACTTAAATTTTCTTAATAAACCTTGGGCTTCAACCATCTTTCTCATAAATATTGCCTTGTACACATCTGAATTTATAAAGATTATATTTCCGTGATTATTAGTTCCCCTCTTTTTTAAAGGTTTCTTTCTAATGCACTTCATATGGCTAACATCTAACTTCTTACCCGTTATGTAACAATTTCCTTGCTGAATGACATATGCTGATAAACTATTGTCATTAAATTCTATTGTTTCTGTTGGGTCTCTCATTTTAGCTATGGCTTCAAATTCTCTTTGTGTAATAAGCATTAAATTCTTGTGTATTTTCTCTCGACCTTTTGAAGTATAATTACTTATTTCCTGAGAGAAATTCATAGGACTCCTATGGTGAACTCCCGTTAATGGGAGTAAACACATATCTCCTATGGTTACAATTTTTGTTTCTTTCTGAACACCCATTGTTTGTTTTTGAAAATTAATGTCTGTTTCCTTAAATGGAATTGTTTTGCTAATGTCTCTAAGACGTATTCTTATGGTTGGTAAGAGAGCGTAATTCACATCCGTTAAATTGTTGTAAATATTTGTTGCTATGCAATAATAATTTTGTATTCCTCTAATGGCTGAATTATAGTTTTTAATTGCCACTGTTGGGTTGTCTTTTCGAATGTTAATTATTTTGGCTTTTAGGTTGCTTTTTGCATTCTTAATTGCCTTGTCACTCATATCAGTCTTTGCTATATAACCATATCTGGTCTTCCCCTTTGGAACGACTTTTATTTTAAAACCTAAATATGTTGATGAGTTTTTCTTAAGATTTATGACTTTTGATTTTTCTTCACTTATGTCCAATTTCAATCTTGTTTTTAAGAAATCCACTGTTGCGTGATACCATCTCTGTGCTTCGTTATAACTTCCACACATTATTTTGAAATCATCTGCATATCTTATTAGAAATCCATCTTTCAGATTGGTGTATTTCTTCGCATATGTTCGAAATGCTGCAACATTAGACATTCTGTTTGGTTTGAATGTTTCCCATTGATTACTTATCCACCAATCTAATTCATTTAAGACTATTAGGGATAGTAGTGGACTTATTATTCCACCTTGTGGTGTACCTTTTGTCGGTATTCCTTCTCCCTTTATTTCTGACTTAAGTATCTTACTTATGATACTTATTAAACGCTTGTCTCTTATTCCAAGTGTCCATATCTGTTTCAAAAGTTTTCCGTGGTCGACATTGTCGAAAAACCCTTTTATGTCAACATCAACACAGTAGTAATGCTTGTACATATTTATCATACTAACTGTTCTACTAATTGCGTGATGTGTGTCTCTGTTTGGTCTAAAACCATATGAATGGTTGTGAAACTTAGGTTCACAGATTGGTTCAAGGACCTGCAATATGCACTGCTGAACCAATCTGTCCCATATACACGGAATACCCAATGGTCTTTTCTTGTCACTTCCTGGTTTTGGAATGTACACTCTTCTGACAGACTTAGGTTTGTAGTCAGCTAACATCTCTCTCACTGTATTAATCACAGTTTCATCTGTTAGTTCTTTAATATCGTCTATTGTCTTTCCATCAGTTCCCTTGGTATTACTACCTTTATTACTCTTTAGGTTTCTATATGCTAACCTGATATTTTCTTCTGAACCAATAATCTCCAGTAACTTATAAAAGTTGTTACCGTTTTTACTTGCTGAATACAATGAATCATATACTCTTTGCATATCATAATATTCATTGTATCTCAATTTGGTTTTCTTTAGCATGGTCTGTAACCTCCTATCTAGGAGTGATTACATCTCTTAGTCTTACTCGAACCCATACCATTCGACTTTAATTTGCTTAACTGTATGACTAGAGGTCTTCCCTCCACCGCTTATTATCACGGTTTCTTCGGTACTATACCTCCGCTTTCACTGACATAATCTCACTTATATCACTATTGTGATTTTCCCGTTTGATACGTTTCGTAGAAAGTAGATTCTCCACGCTGTCAGCTTCCAACGTTCCAAACACACTATCTTTACATCTATCCTTAGGTTCCTTCTATGAGCCTGTTACCTTGACACTGCCTGTAACAATGTATGGACTTTCATAAAGGCGGAGTCTTACTCGCCCACAGTAACGACACTATTTGTGTCACTATGCATTTCTACATAGTCCCGATATAGACCCGTACATTCGAAGTTTCGTCAGAAGAGCTTAACTCTCTTCATTCTCACCATAGATAGTTTATAGACCCCCGGCATATAGGATACACATCTCACCTCTGAAATGCTTTCGACATCTAATCTGTTTCGGTATCTCTCTGCCGACTTCACCGAGCTTCTTACACTTTAGTTTCTACTAACTTAGGTGCAAGTCGGAGGATTAGGGTTGCCTTTCAGGACGTTACTCCATCATTCGACATATCGTGTGTTTAGTTCTCCGATTTACTACTATTTTTTTATTCAATTATTAGTTGCAATCGTGCCATAGCTTTTCACTATGGAACGTTTCGCACCTCCTTTTGGATCTGTTGCAATAAATGAGCCTTTCGGAATCATCTGCATTATATTAGGTTTAACAATAAAAAATGTCTTACCTGCACCTGAACCACCTATTACAAGCATATTGTTATTTAACCCTGTTACACTTGTGTCAGTACTCATCCTTACATTGTTACTTAATATTCTATTATTGCTTTCATCCTTATCTGCAAGTGCCTTATTAACCATTCGTATGTCTGCAAATCTTGCAGTACCATATTCCTTGCCATGCATAAGATTTCTTCTGCTTGTCACATACATTAAAACTGCCATTCCGTATATTAACGAACCATAGATTACAGCTCTTAATGTATTGGCATTGTAGTAATGTCCGAATGGATTTTTTATTGCAGCATTAAACTTATTAAGAATTAGTACTATATCGCCATTGGTGTTCCATACGCCATTTAGAACGTATGAAACATAAATGGTAAAAAGTTCTCCAATTATTAAACAGGGAATTAATATTGAATTCTTTCTGTTCATAGCTATCGCCTCCTTGCAGGTCCTTTAAAAGACTCTGTTTTTTTAACTTTAGGACCCGGGGTCCCAACCTTTTTGTCTTTTTGTTTCTTTTCGCTTTTACCTCTTCTTTGTTCCTGCAATGCCCTGTGTTTAACATTTACATCCACATTGTCATAGTGCTGCTTCTGTAAGTTCTGACCTGTCAGTTTCTCTGCTATCTGCCCGTCTCTGTCAACAAGTTCATATTCCTTATCCTTGTTCAGATAAGCAAAGAATGTCTTTCCACCATTGATTGATACAACATCTGACTTATCAATCCACAAATATCTGACATTGTCACCATATGTATTAGGAACCCTTGTTTTTATGGCGGTAAGATTTTCCTCTTCATAAAGTTTCCTTGAAATGGTAATGTCTACTCTTGAAGAATCATTTATCATTGCTTTGTATTTTAATTCATCTGCATACTTATCTAACTGTTCCTTTCTTTCAGGTTTTATTTCACTGGGAGTATCTTTTAAAATGTTTTCTTTCTTAAGATACTCAACAATCTTTTCAAAATCTCCATCCTTACCATTTCTTACATAATCTATTAAATTCTCTATGCTGCCATTGCCTAACTTTTCGATTAATGTATTTATTCTTGGTGTTGCTTCCGTATGGAAAAGAACTTCTGTCATTCCATCTGCCTTGTTTATGTCTGGAAGTTTTGAATAAAGAATTCCATATTTCTTTGCAAGCTTTTTAAACTTCTTCATGTCCTCTTCTTTGATTTTTAATACCTGTAAACTTCCATCCTTACTTAACATCTTTTTCAATGATGTCTTTCCCTGAAGCTTTTCTCTTGTAAGCAGTGCATAGATAAACACTGCTAGATTTTTCGCCTGCTTAACTGTTCCACCTGTTATGTCCATTCCAAATCTCAATCCGTCAAATTCAAGTCTTATTATCTGTATTGCCTGTGAAATTTCATCTGACATCTGCTCACCTCCCCTGTCCATTGTTCAGCATAATTGCTATGTCTATTATTGTTGCCATTGCCTTTTCATCTTTTTTACAATTAATCAGTGAATCAATCTGTTTTTCAGACAGTTTATTTTTTATTGCAATTTTTATCTGTTTCATCTGTGCAATTGTTAAATCTCCGTCTGCCAGTCTTTCCACCAAGTCATTATTGTATTTTTTAGAGAAAAACAATCTCTTAATTAGGGATACCGGTTCTCCTTTTCTAATGTTTTTCTCAATCCTCATATTCTCTTTTCTGTTCTTCTGGGCTATCTGAAATTCGCTTTTAAATTCCTTTGCCTTTTCCACATAAATCACTTCCTTCTAACATGTTTTTTATCCTGTTCTTCCTGTTTAGTTTTATCTTCTTTAATTTTTCTTTCCTCAAGTTCCCTATTTTTCTGTATCGTCCTTACTTCCTTGCTGATTCTATAACCTACATTTATTTCTTTTCTTAGTTGTTTTATTTCCTTTTCATTTGCCTGTAAAAGTTCTGTATAATATTCCTTTAATTTTTTTGCTTCCTCAAATGACAATCCCTCTTCTTTAAGTGTTGTCCTTGCATCTGATACAATCTGCTCTGATTCCTTAAATGTGTCATCACCCATCTTATAGAAAATGGTTGCTTTCTTTTCCTTATCTATATTCTCCACTGCCTGAAATACCTTAAGGTTTTTATCCATTTCATTAACAATTACCTTTTTTGCCTTAAGCAATACTGACACCTTTTTTCTTAAATCCTTTTGCACGTCAGATATTTGTTCCACATCAGTAACGTCATATTTTACAAGGAATAAATACTGCTTCTGTAATAACTGAAATTTCTTAACATCCTTCCTATATTTCCATACCTGTGAGTACGGTTGCTTTCTTATTTTTCCCAAACGATACATTTCTCTAAAATACTGTCTTTGCAATCCTGTCATCCTCGTTTTTCTTACTTTTTTTGACTTAAACATTCTGACTCTTGGAGCTCTTACTGTCTGATTACTTCTATAAGTATTAAGATTTTCCTTTACAATTCTTTCTTTTAATTCATCAATTCCATAGCCCTGTCCTAACGTCTTTGTACGTCTGAATCTTTCCATTCCCGGCGGTTTTACTGCCAGATATTTTCCCTGCTTAATTTCATATCCTTCTGCTTCAAGCATTTGCAGAAACATTGAATAATCCGAAGCTCTTAAAACACACGCATCTATGTCCTGTTTTATCTGTTCATTCCATATAAATGGTCCGTCCTTTAAAACATCCCATTCCTTTTTGTCTGTCTTTTTAATTGATTTATCCAATGTTGAAAGATTGTACTTTTCACATATTCTGTCTATTCTTGGCTGAATGTCTTTTTCCCAATCACCTTTTTTGTAATGATATTTATATCCGTCTGTGAAACGCACACTATTCCATATGATGTGACCATGAATGTGATCTGTGTTGGTATGAACTGCATATACTACCTCGTAGTTGCTTTCCAGATACTCGTGAACAAATTCTTCTATAACCTTCATTGCTGTATTTCCATCACACTCATTCTCCTCAAATGAAATTATGAGATGATACCCTTGTCTTTTGTCCATTTTCCCATAAAGTCTTTTTGTTTCCTTCATACACTCATAGGCATTTTCTTTTATGCAGTTAACGCTTCCTGTAAGCAGACCATTCATGGTCTTTTCATCCTTTAATATGTAATCGATTGCCACCTGTAGATGTGAACCTTTTGAACGGTGATGACTGTTCATGTGTAATATTCTGCTAATCGCCATATTTTTCCATGAATGCTCCCACCTTAAGATTCAATAACCGCATGTATTCCATAAGCCTTATTTTGTCACTGTCCATGTACAAACCACTGTTGTTATTGCGCACAATCTGATTAACATTATTGCCAATGTGATTAACCTCATTAATTAATTTCAAAATAAGTTTCCTCATCTCCGGATTTGGCATCTTTATATTTGAAATGGCATATCTCACATAGGCTGAAAAGTTCATGTTGCAGGCATTTGCATTTTCCATTACTATCTGATATTCTCTGTCATTAAATCTTATAAGCTTGGTAATGTCCCTTTTTTCTAAACTCATGTATCCACCTTCTTTCTGTAAAATGATGTAGGCTGGGTCTTTTGCAAGATACGCATTTGTATATACAAATGCATTCTTGTTAGGAAGTATCCTAAAACCTCTGTATCTAGCCTTCAGGCTTTGTTGGTGCTACTGCTCAGGGGCATCCACCTGATAACCACACCATAATACTCTTTTATCTGACCTTTGCTTCTTCGGCTATTCTTATGTCCCTATCTGTCTTAAAATTTAAGAATTCTAACCTGTCCGAATATGCACTGCTTTTTCTAAAATCAACTAGCTGCTTATCTCTCATGCTGAAATACCTCCCCTTCTCCGGACCAACAATAATGTGGTCCAGAAGAGGTATATCCATCAGATTACAGATATCAATCATTTTCGCCGTTGTCTTAATGTCTTCCTTAGACGGTTCTAATATATTGGATGGATGATTATGTAAAATCATCATGTTTGCTGCATTTGACAATATTGCTGATTTTAGTACTTCTCTTGGTGAAGCAATTGCATAATTAATGGCTCCAATGCTTGCCAGATTAAAATTTATTGGTTGAAGCTTACTGTTAAAGTTGATTACACACAAAACTTCTCTGTCTATGTTTCTTATGTAATCTCCAACAGCCATTGCCACCTTTTCAGGAGATGTGAGTTGTTCTTCTGATAACAGTGGACGCTCTTTTACAAGTCTAATTGATACCTGATTTACCTTTTCCATCCGCTACCACCTCAACTTTTATAAAAAACTCTTCATTCTTGCCACAGTTAGCAACTTCACTTTTTATTCTCTCTGCTAATTCTTTTTGAAAATCTTCCATGACTATCTGCCCTCTCTTTCCGGGGTTGATATTGCTCCACGGTCAACGTCATCAAGACTCTTATTTATTGTGTCTGTTGCAAGTCTTAATGTTCTTAAATCCTTGTCGTAGCAATATACCTGATTTGAAAGACGGTCATTAATGTCTACCTGGTCCATATTGATTTCATAAACCATTTCTGCCAATTCATCAGGTAAACCAAAATCTGCTGATACGGCAATAACTTCATGGATGCTTGATGGCAAAATATACAGGTCACTTCCAATTTTTTCTGCTAATTCGTGTAGTGGCTCTTCATACAAAATTGAAGCTGCTCCATACAATTTACTTTCGTTTGTAATTACATACATTGAATGTTCATTAGGTGTTTCCATCATTACTTCATTGAATTCTTCCTGCATTTCTTCACCCAATTCACTTTCACCAAATATAATTTCACTAATGACTTCATTCATGTTCTTAATTGACACTGGGAATAATTCCTTTGTGTTCTTATTTGCTGCATTGTATAAGTCATTTTCTGTAAGACCTTCCTTTGCTGCTAAATCATTGTTAACAAGATTTGTATATGTTCCTAATGAATCATTTCCAAGATTCCATCTGTACACAATTGCAAGGTCTTCAAATTTTCTGTGTGGAACAGTCTTCAATAACTCTCTGTTCTGTTCAGCATTTATTAATGTAAAAAATACGTTATCCTTAAGTCTTGACGTATCTAAAAAATCTGCCTTAATTTCCTTGTTAAATGATTCAATTCCATTTTCCATTGTTTCAGCTGCCATTCTTACAACATCTTCGTAATTTCCTGTTCTTTCGTATTCTTCATACAGGTTGTTTACGTATAATGTTGGTGTGGCATTTTTTAATCCTGGAATATCATAAAAATTTAATCCATCAACCTCACGGTTAGTCTTATTAACCTTTCTGATTACAACTCCACAATCCTTGTACTTCTCATCCATGTAATCCTTAATATCTTCCTTAATCTTTTCCTTAAATTCTTCGTAATTTAAATTCATATTTGTCCTCCTAAAAAATTTCATAATTCTAATATTGGCCCTGTTTCACTCCTACGGTGGAACAACTAAAATGCTTTCATTTCTCATAAGACACCTCCATTTTTGCAATAAAAAATGCCCTATTGAAAAACAGTCAGTTCTTAAACCACTGTTCTCAATAAGGCATTTATTTATTTTTAATTTAAAGTTTTAAGGCTTGTTGATCTCAAACTTTGTAGTTATATTTTACTATTGTGATATGGTAATGTCGAATTCTAATGTGGATGTAATTTAGGAGAATAAACCGTATTGTGGTTTAAGTTATCTGCCGGATGTGTAAAAAAGTGAAAGATTGGGACACGAGGTCCCAACCTTTCACTTTGATGCTATTTCATTACTTTAACTACACGCTCAAATTTCTATTAAATGTTTTCTCACCATCTTCATTTGATACTAATCTATTATTAAGTCTTTTTCTAAATCTTTTATTCTTTCCTGAAGTATTGCTATGTATCTTTATGTTATATTCTTTAAGCATATCAAGAATATATTGTGGATATTCATTCTCATATTCAATCTCTAATTCGTAATCCGTTACATCTAAATATTCATTTTTATCTAATGCTATTTCTACACCCTTGTATTTTTTGCAAATTGCTCTTTTAGTTACTAATTTGCCTATTAACGGTAAATCATTTTCAAAATTTCTTTCTGTTACTTTTTTTAGTATTTTTTTATCTATAACATCATAGACTGCATCTATCTCTTCTTCATATTCCTCTTTAATGTGTATACTACCATTAATATATTGGGGAATTTTAA
>ENA-OPSY01002073-OPSY01002073.1-human-gut-metagenome-genome-assembly--contig:-NODE-2073-length-10321-cov-3.125170_pt1 | contig 10321 bp, 8 predicted proteins | sample MGYA00241464_ERZ501920 | MGnify/ENA primary metagenome ERZ501920 (study PRJEB25962, sample SAMEA2042396) | human gut metagenome | biome: human gut; feature: human-associated habitat; material: faeces...
TACATTATTTGTCCTATCCTATGGGATGATACCTTATGTTTTATCTGGTGTCTATCAGGAACCGTCAGACATGATCATAATTATGGATAACATCTGATGAAGGAAGAACACCTTCTTCTGTTATCTGATATAGAAACTTATTAATCAAGTAGTCATTCTTGACTACATCATTATTATACTAGGAGGAAGTTACATGAAGAAACAGATTGTATTTCTGATGACAGATACAACAAGAAAAGATATGGTTGGTTGTTACGGGAATCCCAAAATGAAGACACCAAATCTTGACAGACTTGCAGAAGAGGGAATTCGTTATGAGAATGCATATACCTGCCAGCCAGTTTGTGGACCGGCAAGAAGTGCAATTTTTACAGGAACATTTCCGCATAGTAATGGCATGGTAACCAATAGTATTGCAATGGGAGCTAATGTAAAAACGGTTGGACAGAGATTGAGTGATAATGGCATTGAGTGTGGTTATATTGGAAAATGGCACTTGGATGGATCTGATTATTTTGGAACCGGAGAATGTCCGGAAGGATGGAATCCAGATTACTGGTACGATATGAAATGTTATCTGGAGGAATTAAGTGATGAAGACAAGGTGAAATCTAGAGATCCAAAGGAGTCTTATAAGAAAGATTTTTCAGAAACATTCACCTATGCACACAGATGTTCAGATCGTGCAATCAAATATCTGGAAGAGCATAGTAATCAGGACTTCTTTTTGACAGTATCTTATGATGAACCACATGGACCATCTCTTTGTCCGGAACCGTTCAATTATATGTATGATGGATTCAAGTTTGACAGCTGTCCGAACTTTGAGGATGATTTGTCACAGAAACCATTTATGCAGAGACTTTGGGCAGGAAAAAATCTGCATGCTACAGAGGAAGAAATTAATAAGCCATCAGATGGGTTATCCTTGTTCTTAGGATGCAATTCTTTTGTGGATTATGAAATCGGACGTGTACTTGATAAAATTCGTGAAGTTGCTCCGGAGGCGATGGTCATTTTCACATCAGATCACGGAGATATGCTTGGAGCACATCGTTTGTTCTCCAAAAATGCTGCAGCATACAAGGAAGTGGCAAACATCCCATTGATCATAAAGGGTGGGGTGAAAGGACATGTGGAAAAGAGTGTTGCCTCCCACATTGATATTGTTCCAACAATTATGGACTATTTTGGCTTGAAGATTCCAAAACTTCTGGAAGGCAAGAGCATGCTTCCGGAAATCTACGATCCGGAAAAGAAGACAAATGATGTGGTGTTTACGGAATTCACGAGATATGAAATAGATCATGATGGGTTCGGTGGTCTGCAGATTATGAGAGCTGTAATGTCAGAACGTTATAAACTGGTCATTCACCTGCTGGATACGGACGAATTCTATGATCTGCAGAATGATCCATATGAAATGAATAATCTGATCAATGATGAAACGTATGCCGATATCCGCAATAAAATGCATGACAAATTGATTGAGCACATGAATCAGACAAGAGATTTGTATCGAGGATATCAGTGGCACATGCGTCCATGGAGAAAGGACTTTGTTCCGAACTGGGAGAATGAGGGATATACAAGACAACGTGAGAATGAAGAGTATGAACCAAGACAGCTCGATTATGATACAGGTCTTCCAATGGAAACAGCAGTAAGAAAGAAAAATTAGATATCGGAGAGGAGAGAATACGATGGAGGAAAAGAACTATTTAAAATGGTATAACAAAGTAGGATATGGATCTGGAGATATTGCCGGAAATGTTGTGTTTGCATTCCTGTCCTCTTTCATCATGATTTATTTGACGAATACAGTAGGGCTAAATGCAGGTGTGATTGGATCATTGATTGCATTCTCAAAGATTCTGGATGGAGTTTCCGATGTTTTCTTTGGATCCATGATTGATAAGACACACAGTAAAATGGGAAAAGCAAGACCTTGGATGCTGTGGGCATATATTGGATGTGCGATTACTTTAGTTGCAGCTTTCGCTGTTCCGACTGATATGGGTAAAACTTCCCAGTATATCTGGTTCTTTATTACTTATACATTACTTAACGCGGGATTTTATACGGCAAACAACATTGCCTATTCCACTCTGACAGCATTGGTTACAAAGAATGCAAAAGAGCGTGTTCAGATGGGATCCATTCGTTTTATGTTTGCATTTGGAACCAGTTTTCTGATTCAGACAATTACCATTGGTGCGGTTGCAAAACTGGGTGGCGGAGCAGCCGGATGGAGAACAATTGCAATCATTTATGCGGTTATCGGTATTATTTCCAACACGGTTGCAGTACTTTCCGTAAAGGAACTTCCACCGGAAGAACTTGCTCCGCAGGATGAAAAGAAAAAGGAAGAAAAATATAGCCTGATTGAAGCTGGAAAGATGCTTCTTCACAATAAATACTATATTGTAATTCTTATCATTGATGTTCTTCGTCAGACATATTCTTCAATCATTAACATGGGAATCTATTTCATGACTTATGTACTTGGAAAAGCAGAACTTTTGGGAACATTCTCCGGGGCAATTAATCTGGCATTGATCATTGGATTGGCTTTCCTGCCAGCACTGGTTGCAAAACATAAAGGTTACTACAAATTAAACTTCTCTGGATATGTGATTTCAGCACTTGGACGAGGTGTTGTCGTAGTAGCTGGATATATTGGTAGTGTGCCACTTATGTTAGTTGGTACAGCAATCGGAGCAATCGGTATGAGTCCATGGCAGGGAAATCTGAATGCATTGGTAGCAGAATGTTCCGAGCATACGTTTTTGAAATATGGAAAGAGAATTGATGGAACAATGTACTCATGTACATCCATGGGGCTGAAGCTTGGTGGTGGTCTTGGAATAGCAATCGTTGGATGGCTGCTTGACCTTGGTGGATTTGACGGACAACTTGCAGTTCAGTCACAGTCTTGTATAAATATGCTTCATTTCATGTATCTGTGGCTGCCGATGATTATTAACATCATTATTGTTGTTTTATTGACACAGTTGAATGTGGAAAAAGCAAATGAGAAACTAAGAGCAGAAAAAGCAATTATTAAAAAATAGTTGAAAAGGTATTACAGCAATTAAGTAGTCAGGTTCTTACCGCTTAATTGCTGTAAAGTTGTATTTGACAGAGTTGAGAAAAACGATATTTAGGAGGCAGTTAAAAAATACGAGTTAGAGAACGGTGCTAGATATGCATACGTTCCAAGTATGATAAAGGTTTGCATTAGAGTGAGGTGGTTCTTAATGTAAATCAAGGTCAATGACCATGAGATATATGGGTACAGTTGAGTATAAATTTACAGAAGATGACGTCACACATTCCTGTTTATGGCAACGCAAACTTATCGCGATAATCAAAATCAAATAGAAGTTTGAATGAGCATCTAATGGCTTTATGCCTGTTAGGTGCTTTATTTATTTGGGCAGGGAGAGCGAGCAGACTATTTTCGTCATTTGAAATATCTACAAGAGCATGAGAAACTCCTATCTGATTTGTCAGAAACAGAATTGAATACGTTATGTTTTGAAGTTGATTATTGTGTAGAAAAACAGCAGTATAAAGTATGTGAATATGACATTGTAATCGAGGATTCGGACACGTTTGTTCGTCGTACAGTTTTAAAAGAAAAAATCCAAAAGATTTACGAAGATTCTCATCAAAACTATGGCGCTCCTAAAATTACTGCAGAATTACGGAAATCCGGAGAATGTATTTCCGAAAAAACAGTTGGAAATTATATGCGTCAAATGGGAATTAAAGCCCAATAGGTAAAACCATATACAGTCATTGTGGATATTTGTCTCCAACTGAATACGAGGAACAATATCTCGAAAAGCTCCAAAAGAATGCAGTAAAGATTGCAAGTTAGACTTTGCTAAAAATGGAGAAAATTGGTTACATTTAATTTGTACTTTTTCTTGACATAGGACCAAATCCCGTTTGAGACACCCCGAATGTTCGGGTCTATATAGATTTTTTCAGAATTTATAAGTTTTTAATATTTTGGATACAAAAAAACATTTAGTCTAAAATGATTAGATGTTTACCGCAAAAGATACTTTATGAACGCTCATCGGATTTATTGATGTAAGTTATTACTACTATACGATTCATATTTCATACGATATAATTAAGCTAGTGTAATTTACTAAAATAATAATTTTAAAAGGGGAATTACTATGCCTGCAATCAGTGTATTAATGAAACCATCTTCCAGTATGTGCAATATGTCCTGTGACTATTGTTTTTACTGTGATGAAGCCCAAAAACGTTCGCAAGAATCCTATGGATTTATGAGTGAGCAAACTTTAAAAAATGTAATCCGAAAGACCATGCTCCGTGCCGAAGGAATGATTAGTTATACTTTTCAGGGTGGGGAACCTACGCTGCGGGGAATTGAATTTTTCCAAAAGGCCGTAGCTTACCAGAAGCAATACAACAAAAATGCAGTAACGGTGGATGAGGAAGAATTGATCCGGGCACTGCAGGAGTATTTTCAAGAGATTCTAAGTAAGAAGAAAAAAGTAATCAATTATGTGATTAAAGAATTTCAGCGGGTATACAAAGCAAAAGATGAAAATATTGAGTACGAAAAGCAGTTAAATACAGAATTGAACAAGCTTCGTAAATCCCATGAAAAATACATGGATATGTATACCGATGATTTGATTTCCAGAGAGGAATTGAATGAGAAAATCGGTGGAATGCGAAAAGAAATCGAACGGTTGGAAAATGAACTGAAAATGGTATCTTATCATCTGACCAAGGGAGAACAACTGGAAGCAATTCTGAACAGCACATTCAAGCAACTGGAAGATATCACGGATGTTCATGAAATGACAAATGCACAGTTAAAACGATTGATCAATAAAATTGAAGTGGACAAGGATGGAAATGTAGATATTTACTTGCGTCTTATTGGTGATTTAGGATTGGATGAAACTGTTTTAATTGAAGGAGATGAAAACACTGAGGAAAAAGGAATTAAAACGGTTTCGAATAGTTGCAACCATACATAAGGATGTTACAGAACGTCTGGAAAAAATCAATGCATCTCTGGCAGCAGAGACAAGAAAAGTATTGGATGTCAATAAATCCGAGCGTCATATCCGCGGAGGGCTGGCAACGAAAGAAAAGTATTTACATATGCACGGGTAAAAAACGTATGCGTTGTACGTATTAATTTGAAACAAACAATCATTTCATGATTATGCACCACACAGGAAGTGTCAGCATTGAGAGAAAGGTAGAAAAAAGATCATTCGGGAGGCGTATGGATTTCCGGGCGGTCTTTTTTTGTGTTTTACAATGCACGTTTTTAGTGTGTACAAGCTAATGATAGAAGTAAATACAGGAAAACTATATATTTGAAAAAGATAATAGAAAAGGTAAAATATAATAGATGAAATGAAATGACAACTGAAAAAATGATGTCCAAATTTGACTTTGTTTTAAGATAATATTTTGAAAAATAAAAGGAACTTAAATTTTAAGAATATGATTTGAGTTCGTTTTTGAGATTAAGAATATTATTTGAGATCGTTGCATATAAGTAAAGAGGATGATAGAATAGAAAGAAATGGAGGAAGTTAAATGACAGAGGAAGAATTAATCGGAAAACTTGAAATGATTCAAAGAATGAAATCGGAATCAAATATTCTTGAATTAAAAAGTGCAGAAAAAGGATGCCCACAGCATTTGTATGATTCTTTGTCCAGTTTTTCAAATCAGGATGAGGGCGGAATCATTATTTTCGGAATTGATGAAAAGCAGGATTATAAAGAAGTAGGAGTTTATGACCCACAGGACATACAAAAAAAGATAAATGAACAATGCCTGCAAATGGAGCCGATTGTCAGGCCGTTATTGACTGTTGTACAAAAAGATGGAAAGGCTTTTGTTTCAGCTGAAATCCCGGGCGTTGATTTGACGGATAGACCAGTGTTTTATAAAGGAAAAGGACGTTTGAAAGGCTCTTATACGCGTGTGGGCGATGGTGATGAACCAATGACAGAATATGAGGTTTATAGTTACGAAGCGTACAGAAAGAAGTACCAAGATGATATTCGCGGAGTGCAAAGGGCAACATTATCGTCGCTAAATAAAGAAAAGTTAGCATTATATATTGACTTACTTAAAAGCGGAAAACCCAATTTATCGAACATGGATGACGAAAGTATTTATGAGTTGATGAGTGTGACTAGAAATAATGAGATAACATTGAGTGCAACGATGATTTTTAGTCCATATCCGCAAGCGTATTTTCCACAGCTGTGCATTACTGCAATTGCTGTACCAGGAACAGAGATTGGATGCATTGGCGATTCAGGAGAGAGATTTTTAGACAATCAACGAATTGAAGGCAGTATTTCAGAGATGCTTGATGAGGCAATTAGTTTTGTAAAAAGGAATATGAAGAATAAAACAATTATTAATCCAGAAACTGGAGTGCGCGAGGATCGGACAGATTATCCTATTACTGCAGTCAGGGAGGCAATTGTTAACGCATTGGTGCATCGCGATTATAGCATTCATACAGAGGGTATGCCGATACAAATTATCATGTATGAAGACAGAATGGAGATAAAAAATCCAGGAGGTATATACGGAAGAATAAAAGTTGACCAGTTGGGTAAAATGCAGCCGGATACGAGAAATCCTGTATTGGCGTTAGCATTAGAAACATTACGTATTACAGAAAATAGATATTCCGGAATACCGACAATTCGCAGAGAAATGGAAAAGTTTCATCTTAGAGAACCGGAGTTCGCAGACGAGAGAGGCAGTTTTACAGTGACATTTTATAAGGCAGGAAATATCAGTAAAGCGGAGCCAGAACCAGAAGAAGCAAACAATCTTCTGGTATTCTGTAGAACACCACGTACAAGAAAAGAAATATGTGAATATCTGGGACTATCTTCTGTTACTTATGCTATTCAGACTCATGTTATGCCGTTGGTAGCAAGTGGAAAGATTAAAATGACAAATCCTGAGAAGCCAAAGAGTCCAAAACAGTTGTTTTATAGTGAGTAGGTTTGATTTAGAAGAAAACTAATGAGAAATCAAGATTATAAGAATAGGAGTGACAACGAATGAAAAACAAAAAATGGAAACAATTTGAAAAACTAACAGATCAATGTTACATGGATATGATTGGATCCGATAAGGATGGAATCTGTTGGGAAAAAGCATTTGAACTTTTGATGGAGATTGTCAGAGAAGAAAGACAGAAAGAACCGAACTGTTTTCAGGAAGTTTATATGCTAGATGAAGCGACAGATTATAAATATGATATTTCAGAATGGTTGGAAGATTGTCTGGATGAGATAGACATGAGAGAAGAGTATGAGGTACTTTTCTGTATGTGTGATACTTTGCTGAGTTTGTTTTCATGGCCAGACTACACAGGCTCTGATCTGAAATTCAGAAAAAGTTCTGTGTTAGAGGCTCTTGGAAGAAATAAAGAAGCAGTATCCTTCTGCTGCAAATGGTTTGAAAAAGAACCGGAAAATATCATGGCAGCGACCGCTTATGTCTATGCATTAATCGGGGCAAAAGAATATGAAACAGCAGAAAAACTGATTCATCAGTTCATCATAGACGAATCAGAATGTCTTGAAGAAAATGAAATTATGTTCCGTGCCGCATCAAAGTATTATGGGACAATCGGGGACAAAACCAAAAAGAAACAGTTAGATAAAGTGTTAAAAGAATACGAAGTTTATGTGGACAGAATGATTGAAGAAGAATGGTTAGGCAGTGACGAAGATGACTGGGAGGATGAAGAACTTCCGTTTGATTAAGATGTGTGGATGATATATGTATTTGCCGGATGAATAAAACAGTCAGGCTGATAGAAAATAGCGCTTGCATTTCTTTTGTGCGTGTGTATAATGAAATTGTTGTTGAAAACAACACATCATCACATGAATGGTGTGGATAACTGAAAAGGATATGTCATATGGCGGCAATCAGTGATGCAGCCGGCAGGATGATAAAAAAAACGGGGTGCTCGCACAGGCGGGCTGAGAGTAAGCGGATGCTTTAACCCAGAACCTGATTTGGATAATGCCAACGTAGGGAGATAATGGATCACAAGTGTGTGTTTTTTGTGTGCAGGAATCTTTGGTTGGGTTCCTGCATTTTTTAATATGAAGAAGGCAAACAGCATGAACATCACAAGAGAACAGTTAAAATTATACGCTGTCACAGACCGTAGCTGGCTTGGCAGCGAGACACTGTATGAGCAGGTAGAGAAAGCGTTAAAAGGCGGCGTGACCTTAGTGCAGCTTCGGGAAAAAACTCTTGATGAGGCTGCTTTTGAGAAAGAAGGACAGGAGTTATTAGAACTTTGTCATCATTATAACGTACCGCTTATCATCAATGACAACGTGAAACTGGCAAAAAAAATCCATGCAGACGGAGTTCACATCGGACAGTCTGATATGGAGATAAAAAATGCAAGAGAGCTTCTTGGAGCAGATAAGATTATCGGCGTGACAGCAAAGACGATAGAGCAGGCAAAAGCAGCAGAAACTGCCGGAGCAGATTATCTTGGAAGCGGAGCAGTTTTTGGAACAAGCACGAAAGCAGATGCAAAACCGATGGAACTTTCTTTATTTCAGGAAATCTGTGAGAGTGTAACAATTCCGGTTGTTGCGATTGGAGGAATTAACGCAGACAATGTCCTTCGGCTGAAAGGCAGAAAGATGGCGGGAGCAGCAGTTGTCAGCGGCATTTTCGCATGTGAAGATATTGAAAAAGGAACAAGGGAACTACTTGAAAAAGTAGAAAGTATCATTTAATTAGGTAGGAACTGCAGAGCAGTTTTTATATACAGCGGCAGATTGGGGGCACCACCTTAGGTCGCTATACAAAATTAATGCAATATGGAAAGGAAAGATAATTTTATGTACACAGCATTAACAATCGCTGGAAGTGATTCTAGTGGAGGCGCCGGCATCCAGGCAGATATTAAGACAATGACCGCAAACCGCGTATACGCGATGAGTGCGATCACGGCTCTGACTGCCCAGAATACGACCGGCGTAACAGATATTATGGAGGTAACTCCGAAATTTTTGGCAGAGCAGCTGGATAGTATTTTTACGGATATTCATCCGGATGCGATCAAAACCGGAATGGTCTCGTCGAGTGAATTGATCGAGACAATTGCGGAAAAACTGACAGAGTATCATGCAAAAAATATTGTGGTGGATCCTGTCATGGTGGCAACCAGCGGGGCAAGACTGATCAGCGGGGACGCCATCAGCACATTGAAAAGTAAATTATTGCCTCTTGCAACTGTTATTACTCCGAATATCCCGGAAGCAGAAGTGCTTGCAGGTATGAAAATCCAGTCGCAGGCGGATATGATAAGAGCAGCAGAAGAGATCGGCACCAAATATCACTGTGCAGTTCTTTGTAAGGGCGGACATCAACTGAACGATGCCAATGATCTGCTGTGGAGAGATGGTGGATATAAGTGGTTCTACGGAGAGCGGATCGACAATCCGAACACGCACGGAACAGGATGTACTTTATCCAGTGCGATCGCATCAAATCTTGCAAAAGAATATGATTTGGATGAGTCAGTAGAACGTGCGAAGAAATATATTTCCGGAGCACTTGCAGCAATGCTGGATCTTGGTAAAGGCAGTGGTCCGATGAATCACGGATTTGCAATTAAAAATGAATATACAGAAAGCAAAGTGGAGGAATAGAAGTATGAATGAAAAGAGAACCTCTATCTTTGAAAATGGACTGATCTGGTTTGGGGCAGGCGTGTCACTTGCAGAGATCCTGACCGGTACTTACTTTGCGCCGCTTGGATTCGGAAAAGGAGTTCTGGCGATTATTATTGGTCATATCATAGGATGCATGATGCTTTTCCTTGCCGGAGTAATTGGTGGAAAGACCAGACGAAGTGCAATGGAAACAGTAAAAATGAGTTTTGGCGAGAAGGGAGGAATCTTCTTCTCCTTCCTGAATGTGCTGCAGCTGGTTGGCTGGACAGCGATTATGATTTATGATGGGGCACTTGCAGCAAATGGTGTTCTTCATACCGGCAGATGGGTATGGTGTCTGGTGATCGGTGCACTGATCATCTTATGGATTGTGATCGGAATCACAAATCTTGGCAAGATCAATACGGTTGCAATGGCAGCATTATTTATTTTGACATTAGTTTTAAGTTTTATTATTTTCGGACATGGTTCATTAAAGCCAGTTGCAAATGATGGATTAACTTTCGGAGCAGCTGTAGAACTTGCAGTTGCCATGCCATTATCATGGCTGACCCTGA
>ENA-OPSY01002079-OPSY01002079.1-human-gut-metagenome-genome-assembly--contig:-NODE-2079-length-10289-cov-4.080711_pt1 | contig 10289 bp, 5 predicted proteins | sample MGYA00241464_ERZ501920 | MGnify/ENA primary metagenome ERZ501920 (study PRJEB25962, sample SAMEA2042396) | human gut metagenome | biome: human gut; feature: human-associated habitat; material: faeces...
CCGGCTTCGGCAGCCACCACGTCCAACAGTTCCTCCTTGTGGATCAACCGCTTGTCGGCAATGGTCACGGCATCGAAGATAATCTGTGAAGTGACACCCGGTATCGGCTCCTCACGTGCCGGGTAGATATCCAGCAGTATCAGTTCATCCAGGAGCGAGAGGCTGGCGGCAAAGTCGGCGGCAAAGTCACGCGTACGGGTGTAGAGGTGCGGCTGGAAAATACCGGTCACCTTACGTCCGGCATAAAGCTCCTTCACGGAAAGGATACTTGCCTTCAGCTCGGCAGGATGATGGGCATAGTCGTCGATCAGGACGATATTTTCTTTCTTGAGATGGAAGTCGAAACGACGGCGCGGACCGGCAAAGGTCGCCATACCATGCTTGATCTCCTCCGGTGTCACACCGTTCAGCCAGGCAAGGGCGATAGCGGCAACTCCGTTCTCTACATTCACTTTCACGGGCACGCCCAGCTGTATGTCGGGGATGCGGACATCGGGACCGACAAAGTCGAAGAAAATTTCGCCACCTCCGATGCGGACGTTCTCCGCATAAAAGTCGGGACTTCCAGTTGAGAGTTGAAAGTTGAAAGTTGAAAGTTCTTTTGCGTCGAAAGCGCCGGTATAAGTATAAAACTTCACGCCTTCCTGCAGGCGGGGAGTGACGTTGATGCCTTGTTTCATAAGCAGGCAACCGTCCGGGCGGATCAGCGAGGTGAAATGTTCGAAACTTTCACGATAGGCTTCCGGAGTCCCGTAGATATCCAGGTGATCGGGATCGGCCGCGGTAATAACGGCCATATAAGGTTTCAACCAATGGAACGAACGGTCGAACTCGTCCGCTTCTATCACGGTCAGGTCACTCTTGTCGGAAAGCATCAGGTTGCTGTCATAGTTCTTCAGGATACCGCCTAAGAAAGCATTGCAATCCACATGAGACTGTTTCAGCAGGTGGGCGACCATCGAAGAGGTCGTTGTCTTGCCGTGCGTACCGGCCACACACAATCCCCGGTTGCAACCAGTGATCTCGCCTAACACACGTGCACGCTTCATCACCTCGAAACCATTCCCCCGGAAATAGCAAAGCTCCGAATGGTCTTCGGGAACGGCAGGGGTATAGACGACCAGTGTCTTTACCGGATCGGTAAAATCGTCAGGAATCAGATCCACATTGTCTTCATAGTGAATGGCGGCTCCTTCATAATTCAACTGCTCCGTCAGACCGGAAGGAGTCTTGTCGTAACCGCCCACCTTCTTTCCTTTCGAAAGGAAATAACGAATCAAGGCACTCATCCCGATCCCGCCGGCCCCGATAAAATAGACAGCCGTTATGTTGTTTATATCCATATTTTCTTACTCGTTACTATTCTTTGTTACAAAGATACGATCTTCCCACCGTATTTGCCATAAAAGAACGGCATCTTCTTCAGAAAAGGCTATAGCTTTTCTTGTAAAAGACTATAACTTTTTTCACCAAAGGCCATAGCTTCTCCGGCAAAAAGTCATAGGTTTTTCTTTTCGATAATCTTGACGATCTCGTCCACTATGCGTTCCGCGCTCTGGTGCTGGGCCAATGTCGCGATGTTGCGGCCCAAGACACGGAGACGTTCGTCGTCGTGGATGATTTCGAGAGCCTTCGACACCAATTGCTGTTCGGCATCTTTGTCGGCCACCATGACAGCAGCATCTTTACCCACCAATGCCAAAGCATTCTTCGTCTGATGGTCTTCCGCCACATTGGGAGAAGGGACCAGGATCACCGGTTTCTTCAGCAGGCAAAGTTCGGAAATAGAACTGGCGCCTGCACGGGAGATAATCAGATCGGCCGCCGCATAGGCATAGTCCATACGGGTGATGAAGTCCGAGCACCAGATCGGCATTCCCCTGTAAGCCTTCAGATGTTTCAAGGCTTCTTCATGGTAATAGCGTCCGGTTTGCCAGATTACCTGTACGTCGACATCCGAAGCGAAAAGTTTATCCAGATCTCCTTGTATGCTGCGGTTGATCGTCCGTGCACCCAGACTGCCGCCAACCACCAGAATCGTCTTCTTATCCGGGGAGAGGCCGAAGAACTTCAAGGCTTCCTCACGCTTGTCCGACGCCTCTTCCAGATCCTGACGGACCGGATTGCCGGTCACGACGATACGGTCGGCCGGGAAGAACTTCTCCATGCCTTCGTAGGCGACGCATATTTTGCCGGCTTTCTTTGCCAGGAGCTTATTCGTGACACCTGCATAGGAATTCTGCTCCTGTATCAAGGTAGGGATTCCTAAGGAAGCAGCCATCCAGAGCGTCGGTCCGCTGGCATAACCGCCTACCCCCACGGCAATATCGGGTTTGAACTCCCGTATCGTCTTTTTGGCAAGCTTGAGGCTTTTGAGCAAACGACCTGCGACACGGATGTTATTGGCCAAGTGGGCACGGTCGAAGCCGCTAACCGGCAACCCCACGATGCGATAACCGGCGGCAGGCACTTTCTCCATTTCCATCCGGTCATCAGCTCCCACAAACAGTATTTCCGCCTCCGGAAAACGTTTCCTGAAGGTATTTGCAATGGAGATAGCCGGGAAGATATGCCCTCCGGTTCCACCGCCGCTTATGATGATTCGGTACTGTTTCATATTTTAGTTTCTGTTGTTGTTTCTTCTATTGTCCGCACGGCCTCCAATGGATTCTCTTCACCCACGGGAGCTTTCGCGGTCGCTTCGAACGGTTTATCCGAAACGGTATCAAGGGTTGCATCCGCGATCCTTTCGCTTTCCGGAAGCGTACCACCTTCGGCAACATCAGCAGTCCCTTCTTCTTCCGGTGTTTCTTCCTCATTTCCCATATTGGCCCCGAAACGGCTAACGCTCAAGATGATGCCGATATAGGCGCAACTGATTACAGTCGACGTACCTCCCCGGCTGACCAACGGCAAAGGTTGTCCGGTCACCGGTATCAGGTCTACCGCCACCGCCATATTCGTCAAGGCCTGGACGACAACCAACAATCCGCAGCCCAGCACCAGGAATTTAGGAAAGAGCTTATCACATCTACGAGCAATCATCCCCACCCTGACAAGCAAGATGATATACAGGAGCAGGACAAAGACCCCCCCGACGATTCCCATCTCTTCTATAATAATGGCATAGATAAAGTCCGAGTAAGCCTGCGGCAGAAAGTCGCGTTGCTGCCCATGTCCGGGGAACTTCCCGAACAGACCGCCACGTGCCAGTGCAATCTTGGCATGCACCACCTGGTAATCGTCACCGTCAATGCTGACAGCTCTTCCCGGTTCAAACTTGACGGCATCCGCCGGATCGGAAAAACGCTCGATACGTGCTTTCCAAGTGTGCACACGATCCGGCATCAAGTCGATCACCTTGTCCGGGGCAAACCGTATAAAACCCACTAACATCAAGACGCCGATGATACCCGCACCGCCCAATCTCAGCAGACGTCCGATGGATATCTGCCCGATGAACATCATCATGAAAGTCACGGCGAACAGCAGAATAGCGGTCGACCCGTTATTGAAGAAGATCAGAAAACAAACACCCCCAACGCCTCCCAAGATGTACCAGAACATCTGTTTATCCGTGAACCAATTCCGCTTGCTCAGGATAAACGCCGTATAACCGATAGCGGCTATCTTGGCTATTTCCGAGGGCTGGAAACGGATTCCGAGAATTTCCAGCCAACGAGGTTCCCCATTTACCACGACACCAACAAAGGGCGTAATGGCCAACAGAACCATCGAGACCGGCAAAAGCAAACTCAACAAGGAATAGAACCTGCACGGTATGTTGTGCATCAACAGTACAAGCACGAAACCTCCCAACAGGAAAGTCGCATGACGTACAATAGGAGCCCAATGATTCGCATTCTTATAAGCAATCGTACTGGTTGCACTGAAGACCTCGATCACCGAGACCAAACACAGGAACATGAAGATCACCCATATCACCCGGTCGCCCTTGAACAGTTTACTTGCTAAATCCATTTCTTCGTCTTTCTTTACAGATTCCGCACACAAGCCTTGAACTGGTCGCCACGATCCTCATAGCTCTTGAAGAGGTCGAAGCTGGCACAGCAGGGTGACAACAGGACGGTATCTCCCTTTTCGGCCAGCTTATACGCTTTCGATACGGCTTCTTCCATCGAACGGGCATCCTCGATAACAGGAACCTTCCCGTCGAAGAAACCATGCAGCTTGGCATTGTCCACCCCAAGGAATATGAGGGCGTGCACCTTTTTCTTCACCAGCTCTTCGATTTCGGAATAATCATTTCCCTTATCCGTTCCACCCAGTATCAGGACCAGCGGAGTGGTCATGCTCTGCAAGGCATACCAGCAGGAGTTTACATTCGTAGCTTTCGAGTCGTTGATATAATCGACTCCGCGCACACGTGCCACTTTCTCCAGGCGATGCTCCACCCCGGTAAAGTCGCTCAGCGAAGCCCGTAAATTCTCATCGTGGATATCCACCAATTTGGATGCGATACCAGAAGCCAGCGAATTATACAGATTATGCGTTCCCGATAATGCCAATAAATCTTCTTCCATTGTAAACGTTCCGTTTGAGGTTTCAATTATTATCTTTTTGTCTTCCGTATAGCCCTTTACGCCGGCTTCGTGAGTTTCGGCGAACGGGTAGAGAGTTGCCTGCGGATGGCGTTTGGCGATTTCGCGGGCAATAATGGGATCATCGTTCCAGAATATGAAAGCATCTTCAGCCGTCTGGTTCCGGATAATGCGGAATTTGGCATCCACATAGTTCTGCATCTCGTAGTTATAACGATCCAGATGGTCAGGCGTTATATTCAGCAAGATGGCGATGTCCGCCTTAAAGTCGTACATGTTATCGAGCTGGAAACTACTCAGTTCGATCACGTAGACGGCGTGAGGATCTTCAGCCACCTGGAGGGCAAGGCTGTTCCCGACGTTCCCGGCAAGCCCCGCATCCACTCCCGCCTGCCGGAGGATGTGGTAAGTCAGCATGGTCGTCGTCGTCTTGCCATTGCTTCCGGTGATACAGATCATCTTGGCATCCGTGTACCGTCCGGCAAATTCTATCTCGGAGATGATAGGCGTACCTTTCTCCTTCAGTTTCTTTATGATAGGAGCCTTGTCGGGAATCCCCGGACTCTTGATAATCTCGTCGGCATTCAGGATGTCGGCTTCGGTATGCCGGCCCTCTTCCCAACAGATACCGTGGGCATCCAGCATATCCTTATACTTGGGTTTGATGGACGAGAAATCGGAAACGAACACATCGAATCCTTTCGCCTTTGCCAGCACGGCGGCACCTGCGCCACTTTCACCGGCCCCTAAGATAACAATCCTTTTCTTCATTTGATTTATGATTTCTTTATTCATTTATGATCTATGATTTATGATTTATGCGTCGATAATAAATCACAAATTATAAATCATAAATCACTTTACCTCATCTTTAACGTCACAATCGTAATAACCGCCAGGATGATACCGATCAACCAAAACCGGACCACGATCTTCGATTCGGGCACCACGTTAAAAGGTTTCTGTATCAAAGCCTGTATTCCCGCATTACCGGGCTTCTGGAAATGGTGATGAAGAGGAGCCATCTTGAAGATGCGCCGTCCCTCACCGTATTTCTTCTTCGTATATTTGAAATAGAACGTCTGCATAAGGACGGAGAGATTCTCCACCAGGAAGATGCCGCACAAGATCGGGATCAGTAATTCCTTCCGAATAATGATTGCGAATACAGCGATGATACCGCCTAACGTCAAGCTACCCGTATCCCCCATAAACACCTGTGCCGGATAAGCATTGTACCATAAGAAACCGATAAGCGCACCGATGAAAGCACAGATATAGATTACCAGTTCTTCCGAACCCGGAATATACATGATATTCAGATAGCCTGCGAATTCGATATGCGACGATACATACGCCAATATCCCCAGCGTTGCACCGATAATGGCCGAGTTTCCGGCCGCCATTCCGTCCATACCATCATTCAGGTTGGCACCGTTTGATACGGCGGTAACCACGATGATTGTGACGATGACGAACAAAATCCATCCGGCTGTTTGCGCATGCTCGCCCATAAAAGAAACCAAATCGGCATAATCAAGGTTATTGCTCTTGAAAAAAGGAATCGTTGTCTGGGTCGATTTCAAATCATTGGTTCCGTGTATCACTTCCATCTCCTGTCCCGGATTATGAACTTCGATATTCTCACGGATCACTACGTCCGGACTTAGATACAAAGTCATTCCGACAATTAAACCCAAACCGACCTGACCGATAATCTTGAATTTGCCATGCAAACCTTCTTTGTCTTTTTTAAAGATCTTGATATAGTCGTCTGCAAAGCCGAGCGATCCCAACCATACGGTGGTTATCAGCATCAATATCATATATATATTATGCAGTTTGCCTAACAACAGACAAGGAATCAGGATGGCTACAATGATGATAACACCTCCCATGCTCGGCACGCCTACTTTGTTGACGCCGAACGGGTCCGTTTTAGCATCACGCTGCGTTTCTGTGATTTGTTTCCTTTTGAGTAGGTTGATGAACTTATCTCCCCAGATACTTGAAATAAGTAATGCGAGGATAACCGCCATCAAAGCACGGAATGAAGTATATCCGAACATTCCCGCTCCTGGAAAATTGAGCTTTTGCAGCCATTCAAATAGATAATATAACATAAATAATTTGCCAATTTATTGATGTGTTGCTATGTCGCTTCTGCCGGATGAATACCGGAGCCAGTCGGCATATTAGCACAATCTATTCATTATTTAAAAATTTCTTTGAGTACTTCTTTATCGTCAAAATGATGTTTTACTCCTTTTATCTCCTGGTAATTCTCGTGTCCTTTTCCGGCAACGAGAATCACATCTCCTTTTTCTGCCAGCATGCAAGCCGTGCGAATCGCTTCTTTACGGTCGGCAATGCTTAGTGTTTTCTTCATATCCTCCGCATCCAGTCCGGCAAGCATATCGTTGATGATATCTTGCGGCTCTTCGAAGCGCGGATTGTCTGAAGTGATGATGACGCGGTCGCTGGCTTTGGCAGCTTCCTTTGCCATGATGGGACGTTTGCCCTTATCACGGTTGCCACCGGCACCCACCACTGTAATCACTTTTCCTTTTCCTTCAAGTACTCCATGTATGGCATTCAATACATTAATAAGAGCATCCGGAGTATGCGCATAATCTACAATCGCTGTAACTCCCTGTGGTGAGCGGACCGCATCGAAACGTCCGGCTACCGGATGAAGCGTGCTAAGGGCCACAAGCACCTCTTCTTCTTTCTTACCCAACAGAACGGCTGCCCCGAATACTGCCAGCAAATTGGAAGCATTGAACTTGCCGATAAACTGAACTGCCAACTCGTGGTTGTTGAAGTCGAGCAACATTCCTTCAAAATGAGACTCCAATACCCGTCCTTTAAAGTCACAAAGGCTTCTCAATGAATAAGTATAGACCTTAGAACGTGTGTTCTGTGTCATCACCAGTCCGTTCTTATCGTCCAGATTAGTCAGGCTGAATGCGCTTTTCGGCAGATCGTCAAAGAACTTCTTCTTTGCTTTCAGATAATTCTCTACTGTTTTATGATAGTCGAGATGGTCGCGGGTCAGATTGGTAAAGATCCCTCCTGCATACTTTAATCCGCTGATACGTTTCTGTGCAATGGAGTGTGAACTGACTTCCATGAAAACATATTTGCATCCTTCATCCGCCATTCGTCCCAATAGACGGTTCAACGTGATGGGGTCGGGTGTGGTATGCTCTGTCGGGATCGGTTCATCGTCGATATAATTGCAAACGGTAGAAATCAATCCTACCTTATATCCGAAATAACGGAATGTATTATATAATAAGGTGGCGATTGTTGTTTTTCCGTTCGTTCCGGTAACGCCAACCAGTTCCATCTTGGAAGTGGGGTCGCCGTAGAAAGTTGTAGCAATCTTTCCTACTGCATCTTCACTGTCTTTGACTTGTATATAAGTGATCCCCGCAACAGGTTCTTCCGGCATATCCTCGCAGAGGATAGCAGTCGCTCCTTTCGCTATGGCAGCAGGTATGTAGGCGTGGCCGTCGGCTTGCGTGCCGCGCATTGCCATGAACAGTTGGCCGGCTTCCACTAGACGGGAGTCAATATTGACTCCGGTGATTTCTATGTCTGAATCTCCGGCTACCTCTACCGGTCGGATCGCTTTCAGTAACTCCTTTAATAACATCACTCTATTTAATTTTTAATCTTTATTTTTTACTTTAGCGTCAGCGTCACCGTTTGTCCCTTCTTTACGATGGTTCCATTGGCTATCGACTGGCTTTTCACTTTGCCTACCCCGACCAGATTGACTTTCAACCCTTTGCTTTCCAACAAGTATACGGCGTCTTTCGCTCCCATACCTATCACGCTCGGCACAAAGTTCTGCATATTGCTCCGGCTTTCAAGAACCACCGCTTGCGGAGCAACGTGCGTATTCCCCCACACTTCTTTTCCTGAATCGGCAACTTTACCTTGTATATTAATCTCCAGCTCCTCCAATACCCGTTGAGCTTCGCGCATCTCTCCGGCTTTTACATTCGGAATGACTACGGAATTGGTGTCAATCGCATTGGTAAGCGGCAACCGCAGGTCTTTGGCATACACTCTTTCTGCAATCTTGCTGAATACACTACCTGCCATCAAACCTCCCGAAGCCGGCAAGCCCGGTTTCTGGATAGAGACAATCATACTATATTTAGGTGCCTCTGACGGAAAATATCCGCAGAAACTAACCAGGTAATTCGTTCTTCCCGTTTTGTATCCGGCTGCCCCCTGTGAAATCTGCGCCGTTCCCGTTTTGCCTGAAACGTGGAACTGCTTACTCCCTGCAGGCTTGGCAAGTCCCTCACCAACCACTTTCCGAAGTATTTCACGAATCTGTGCCAAAGTCTTATCCGAACAAATCTTAGGATTGATAACCTCTGTCGGATATTCTTTCACGACTTCCCCGTCTTTCACGGCAGCTTTGACAAATTTCGGACGTACACTGACTCCATTATTGGCTATTCCGTTGTAGAACGTCAGAATATTGATTGGTGGAACCTGTGTCTCATATCCGATACTCATCCACGGCAAAGTCGTCTTTGCGAAATAACGTTCTTTCGGACCACGGATATTCGGCTTCCCTTCTCCTGAAATCTGTAGGTGAAGCGGTTGGTCGATGCTCATCCGTTTTAATCCGTCTACGAATTTCTGTGGATTGCTACCATAGAAATGATCTATAATATAAGAGGTACCGACGTTGGACGAAACTCCCAGAATTTCTGTAACAGTCAGCTTCCCATATCCTCCACGGTGCCAGTTGTGGTCTTTCATGACACGTCCGTACATCGGCATCTGTCCGTTGCCGGTGTCTACCACATAGTCCGGAGTGATCTTTCCGTCTTCAAGAGCTACCATAATGGAGGCTGTCTTGAAAGTAGAACCCGGCTCAAGCATATCACTGATGGCATTGTTGCGCATTTCGTAATACTCGCCGTCCTTGCCTTGCATCATGTTGACGATCGCTTTCACTTCTCCGGTAGCTACTTCCATCAATACCACCACGCCTACGCTGGCATTCAGCTCTTTCAGCTTGTCTACCAATGCTTTCTCACAAATATCCTGCATGCCTACGTCGATGGTACTAATCAAATCGCAACCGTCAACCGGCGGCACATCGACAATGTTCAGGTATTTGTTCATCACTTTTTGGCGGTGCGTCAGTCCGTCCCGTCCTTTCAGGATAGTGTCGAAAGCAAGTTCGATACCATTTCTGGCTCCTTTGGCTGTATCTGCATACACATCTCCCAGCGTACGGGCAGCCAGTGAACCGAAAGGTTTCTTGCGCTGATTGTATGCTAATTCTTTAAATCCGCCTTTATATCGGTTCAAACAGAAGACGGGCAGTCTCTTTACCTCTTTATATTGTATATAGGAAATACGTTTCGGATAAATCAGATAATTACGGCTTTTTGCCTGGCGTCCTTTCTTGAGGTGTGCTTTGAATTGGGCTGCACTCCTGTCCGGGAATATCTTGTGAAGTCCGATACAGATGGAATCCATATTGGCATTGAGGATGGAGTCCCGGCGTGCCTGATCTTTCCGTCTGCGTTTTTCGTCCTTCTCACCGGACATAAAGTCCATATAGATTCTGTACTCGGGTAGCGAACTGGCCATCAGTTTACCGTCAGAAGAAATAATGTTTCCACGATTAGGTTTCACCGTCACATTCTCTTTTACGAAACGATCAGCCACATCCTGCCAGTATTG
>ENA-OPSY01002085-OPSY01002085.1-human-gut-metagenome-genome-assembly--contig:-NODE-2085-length-10237-cov-2.145846_pt1 | contig 10237 bp, 6 predicted proteins | sample MGYA00241464_ERZ501920 | MGnify/ENA primary metagenome ERZ501920 (study PRJEB25962, sample SAMEA2042396) | human gut metagenome | biome: human gut; feature: human-associated habitat; material: faeces...
CCCGGTACAGTTCATACCCCTCCGGCCGTGTTTCTGCCAGAATATATTTCACTCCCATGAACTGCCAGAACAGCGGATCATCCGAAACGGTCTGCATCATGCGGTTGCGGAATGCTTCGTTGATGCCGTATGTCTCGTCCCGGAACTTCTTGTATTCTGTATTGTATGCCGAGGAATAGATCGTTGAAATGTTCTGCCCGATATCCCAGATCCGGTTGACGTTTGCGATGTTCTGTCCTCCGTCTCCATACTGCTCGATGCGATACCAGCCGGGATCTTCCGCACGGATTTCGCGGATCGCCTCAGCAATTTTTTCATCTGTCAGGGAATCATACGTTTCGTATGGAATCATCACATTTTTTTCCTGATTGATCACTTTTCCGGTGAATAAAAGAATCACTGTGCTGAAGATAAGCGGCAGAAATGGAAGCGCCCTTCCCCGAAGCAGTTTTTTTGCCGGAAACCAGCGCCACACCAGATAGCATACTGCTGCACAAATCACATCCAGCATGCCAAGATGCCAGTATTTATCAAAATAGGTTTCCTGCTTTGCGTTCCACATCAGAAACAGCACGATGAGATACGGCAGGAATTCCCGCAGCTCTGCCATGGCTTTCCACGCAAACCTTCCGGCAGACCAATTTTTTCCACACTCCCGTTTCCTGATAAACTGGTTTTCCACATAAAGACCGACTTCTGCACAGAGAACCGGGAGAAACGGGATAAATACTTTATCTTTGCTGTACAGTCCGCCGTTCAGCAGGTAGCCAAAGATGGGAATACAGAAAAAGCCAAGCAGAAACAGCGACAGCTGTTTTTCCCGGAACCAGCTTTTTCCAAGTATCCGTCCAAAGAGAGCTATTGCTGCAAAGGAAGAAAGACCGATGCCGTACGGCGTATAGCAGAGACGCAGGATCAGAAACTGCGGTTTCCACATCGCCGGGTCGGTAAAGAGTCCTGCGATCCCGCCCTCTGCGCTGCCGCGTCCGCCGCTGCTACCGCCAAACAGTGCAGCAGCCGATGGAATCAGTAAAATGCTGGAAAGCAGGATTAATGCAACACGGAAAAACTTAATATTCACACCCATGCTCTGCGCATAAGCTTCTCCCAGCTGATAAGCACCGATCGGCTTAGACAGGAAAAATGTAAGTACAGTCGTCACACCGATCACGATCACCGCTACCTGTACATTACTCCAGTTCATTCCGGAAAAGCTCCCCTGTGACCATCCATGAAGATTGACAATATCAGAATCCTCTGCAAATGTAACGACAAAATCTGTGATTGCCGAACAAATGTAGCCAATCATGATTCCACCTACCAGAAGTGTGGCCATATGCTTCATTTTCCTGGATAGCAGTAAAATAAAACCGGTGGAGATCAATGCTCCGATAAATGCCGCAACAATCAGTGTATAAGAAGACACAAATGCATAGCGTTCCAAAAAGAATATCATTGCCAGTGCCACCATCATCTTCGCTCCGGACGAAATTCCAAGGACAAACGGTCCCGCGATCGGATTGGAAAAGAAAGTCTGAAGTAAGAATCCAGATAATGACAACGCTCCCCCAAGGATTGCTGCCATCAGAACCCGTGGCAGACGTATCTTCCATATAATATTTGCTTCCGTTCCGCCCTCTCCCCGTCTTGCCAGTATTTTCAGGATCTCTGGCAAGGAGATATGTACATTTCCTGTATTGATATTCAAAACCGTAACAATCAAAAATGCTGCCGTCAATACAGAAAATACCAGAATATATCTGGAACGCCGTTTAAAAATTTCCTTTTGATAAACAGATCCGGCCGTATCCTGCCGATCCGTTTTCTGATTATAAGTGTCTGCCACGTTATATTTCTCCTTTGATGAAAAATCAGGTGAACATTTCCTTTTGCCCACCTGATTCTTATTATACTGTATTATTTTACCCTGTACAAGAATGTCATATCCTTCTCATCTCCATTTGTCAGCATCAGATGAATATCCGTGATCAGATTACCGACTATATCCGTTGCCTGATACAGTGATTTGCCGGTGCACCATACATTACCGTTCTTCACAGCTTTAAAATCCTTAAACAGTTCATTCTTTGCCGTCAGCTCTGCAATACTGTTTATCGGACTGTCAATTGTTGCATTGTAGATCAGATAGTCTGCTTCTTCCGCCTTTGAATAGAATTCTTCCATTGATAATTCTACCGAAGCACTCTTGCTTTCTGTATTCTTAAGATCTGAAAAAATGTATTTTCCTCCGGCAATATCAATCATCTTCGGAATATAATCTTTACTGCTTCTTACGACCACTGTTCCATCTGCATTAACAAAGAAATAAGCAACCGTCTTTCCCGTATTCTTAAAATCTTTCAGGTTTTCGATCACCTTCGTCTGTTTCTCGAAAAATGTATCTGCCACATCCTCTTTATTCAACATTGCCGCATAAGCCTTAATCCATTCTGTTCTGCCAAGCGGATGACTTTCATAGCTGGACCGGTCGATAAATACCGGAATATCCAGATCTTCGATCATTTCCTGTACTTTTGGCGTATGCAGGATCATCGTTGATTCAATTGCAAGATCACAATCCTCATCTACCAGCATCTCATAATCCGGCTCACTGTATTTTCCGGCGAACAATATCCGGCCTTCCTCCATAGCTTTTTTCGCATTATCAATATACCAGTCTGAAGCCTGTGCGCCTGACATCCGGATACTGTCCAGGCCATCCATCGAATCGAACAGTGCCATTGCCGATGTTGCCGCAAGATAAATGTGATCCAGCGGCTGTTTTAATACCACAATATCTTTATCCAGATCTGCCGGTTTCTTCTTTCCTTCCGGAACGATCAGATACTGTCTGTCATCATGCACATCCAGTAATTTATATCCACCTTTATAATAGTAAACATCAAAACCTGTGGCATATTTTAACTGCATCGTCTTCTGATACTTCAGTCCGTCTATCTTCGGAGCTTTCTTTTCTTCTGCCCCGTTTTCTTCTGTCTGCTGTGTTCCGTCTCCTTTAGACACACCCGATTTTCCTGAACTACTGCATCCAGTCAGTGCTCCTGTTACCAGAAGCACTGTACTTGCAAGTATACACAACAAGCGATATGTTCTCTTTTTCATTCTTTTCTCCACTTTTTTTCTGATTACATGATATTTTGTCTGCATTCCGATCATTTTATGCGATCCGCATTCTGGTCATCTTATATAACCCTTATTCTGCACTCTGATCTTCACATCCGAGGATTACCTGATAGACTTTTTCCCATTCTTTCTTTGCATCTTTTCCCTTTTCATCTTTTGAACGGTCAACGATCACAGGCATCTCAAGAAGCGTCATCTTCTCGGTCATCTTCTGATAAGCTTTCATTTTCTTTCTGGCAGCTTTCTTACTACTTCCTTTTTTCGGCAGGATACCGGAAGAAAGGAGTGCCAGATCACATTTATTTTTTACCAGTTTCTTATAATTTAATTTGCCGGATTTACCTGTGTAAATGATTTCTTTCTTTTCCATCTTTTCTTTGATAGTCTCATTCTTACACTTCTTTTTCTTTACACCAACTGCCGTCACTTTATCAGTCTGTCCCAGTTTGGCTATCTTGGAAATGATCTTATTGGTTCCTGCATAGATATGATCTGCCGGCTGTCTCACCACGATAACTTCCTTATCAAGTCCTGCAGGAATCTCTGCATTTTCCGGAACGATCAGATATTTTACAACTTTGTTCAGATACAGTGCTGCCTGCTCCTGCTCTGCAGGATTCAGTCCGCTTGTATCCGAAGACTGTTTCCATTTCTTACCGGCTGCTTTTCTTCCCGTCTTTTTGCTCATATCAATTTCCAGAAGTGTGATCCCCTGATCATAATGATAGATTTTGAAATATTTCGCATGCTCGGCTTTTGTCTCTGACTGATATTCCAGGCCGATGATCTCAGGTGCTACTTCATCCAGTTTCTTACTTGCAGCTGCCGTCTTACTGCTGTCACTGCCATTTACACCAATCACGGTAATTTCTTTTCCATTAGCTCTTGTTGATGCATTTGCTTTTGCTGCTTCCGCAATGTATACAAAAATCGTATACTTAATCTCATGTGCTGCAGACATGGCTGTTGTCATACCTACAATCGTATTATTCTTATTCAGTTCCACCGGAATTACAAAGGAAGTAGAGCTTCCTGTTTTGGAACTTGGATAATATACATTTCCATTGGCTTTCACGTACTGGTAATGCGTACTGCTGAATGTGATCGTTGCATATGCCTGGCCACCGGTAACTGTTACCTTACTACAGCTGATTCTTACCTTTCCGGTTCCACCTGACCATGAGAAGCTGTCCGGTGTGTATACACCATCTTTTAAGCCTGTGGCACTGTTAACTCTGGCTGTTGATTTGTTCAGATCTGATTCGTATTTTGATTCTTTGTCCGGTTTTCCATTGTTTGTTGTATTATTTCCTGTATTTCCGTTATTGCTTCCTGTACTTCCTGAGTTATTTCCATTGGAAGTATTTCCCGGGTTGTTATTATTTCCGCCCGATGTCAGCGATCCATTGCTTCCGTTATTGCCATTCGAAGCATTTCCATGATTGCTGTCCGCAATCTTAGTCATGCCTTCTGAATGGAATGTCAGTGTTCTGGTATCCCATTTATTACTCTTCGTTGTATGAACGGCAATCGTCATTACCTCATCCAGTTTCTCTACCGGAATCTGGAATGTATACTGCTCTGCAAGAAGCGAATCTGGAAGTATCCAGTTACTTTCATCGTTCGGCGCGTCTTTTACATCTCCCAGATAGATTCTGTTATATCCCCGTCCGCTCAATGTTACTGCTGCCGTCATCTGTCCATTCTTTACCGTCATTACACAGTTTGTGACACGGATCATCTTTCCACCGGCTTCGGCATTCACCTGATAGTTTCCGTCTGTCAGGGTCTTATTTTCTGTTTCCTGTGCTGTTACCGTTACCTTACATGTGGCTTTAATCTCTGTACCTTCAGAGTTATTAAATGTTGCTGTTACCTCTGCAGTTCCTGCTTTCATTGCAGTCAGCTTAGCCTGTGATCCGGATTTTTCAACCGTTACAACCTCCGGATCAGAAGAAGTCCATGTCATATCCGGTGCTGTCTCTTCTGCTGATAATGCCGGTGTAAACTTAAGCGTCAGGTTCTTAACTTCTCCCGTCTTCATACTGAGTTCCGTTCCTTCACTGAAGCTTACACCTGTGATAACCGTCTGTTCCGGAGCTTCCGGTGTTGTCGGCTCTGTATCTTTGGAAATGTTGATGTTTAGCTTATATTCTGTATAGGATCCCATCTTTTCCACATATCCGATCACATTCATCTCTTTATTAATATCAGCCGGAATATCAAATGCGCTGGTTCCTGCTGCACTGTCTGTTCTTTTTTCATATTCTTTTACAGTGCCATTTACATTTACCCACAGTTTTGGATATCCGGCACTTGAAAATACGATTCTGGCAGTCGCTTTTCCATCCTTTACTTCCACTTTTTCACAGGTGATACTTGTTCTGGATGATCCGCCTACTTTTGCCTCTACTTTATATGTTCCGTCTTTCAGTTCACCGGTTGTTCCACTGACCACTGACAGCTTTGCAAGAGCCGCATTCTTCTTCGCGTCTTCGTCCTCCGCAGTATCTGTTCCTTTACCGGCTTTATTTTCTTCCTGACTTCCAACCGCCGTCACACTGCTTTCTGCCTGTCCGGCATTCGAAGCAGTCTCATTCTGCTCCGCTTCACTGCCCTCCTGTACATTCGCATTCACAGCATTTTCTACAGCTGCATTCTGATCTTCCGCATACACTCCCGATACCGGTGCAACTGCCATAGACACAGCCATAAATAAGGCCAAAAATTGCTTGGAATTGTGTTTCATCTTTTACTCTCTCCCTACTACTTTTCTGTCACCAAAAATACCCTTCCACGAAATCATCCGTAAAAGGGTATAAAATGGCCTTGTGAATTTATTATAATTTTCCTCCATTTTTGTACAACCAATTACTCGTGGTCCGGATTTACTTCCATGTACGCTACAGGCAGGTCTCCTGACTCACAGATCCATACATCAGAAGCTTGTCTTCCCGTTATCCAGTGACTTTTTTCTTTTCTGATATTCCCTGCTCACAGTGACGAGTTCGTACAGGACTTGCACCTGTTTCCCTTTTCACCGGCTCTGATCAATCTTATCCAACCGGCACCTGCAGTTTTCATTCTATTCTTTTCACCTTGACTACGATACCACAAGTATCTGTAAAATGCAATTATTAACCCAGATTCTGCTTCTGTACCATATCTTCCGTACGATATTTTTCAAATGTAGAAAGTACCTCTTTCTCATCAGAACCATCTACTACAAAGATCAGCCTCTGATTCAATGTAACTGTCATCATTCCCATAACTGATTTTCCATCAATGATAAGTTTATGTACAGTATCTTCAATCAGAGTATCAGCCTCTACTTTCTGACACATTCTTGAAAATTCTACAAGCTGTTCCGGTGTTTCAAATTTTACATTCATTTTTACCATAATTAAGTCTCTCCTCTCAGGTGTATCCATTATTTTCGTTACAAACACATCTGTTCATAAAAAAATATAAATCAGTATACTACGTTTTTTTCTACAATGTAATATATTTTTTATTTCTTAACATTGTCTTTTCACATGGGATATATTATACTTATCTGGCATCATCTGGATAAAAGATAGCAAATTATTTTTATATATCAATTTTATATATTATTTTGGAGGATATTATGAGTACATACGATTATTACCGCATTTTCTACCATGTCGCACAACAGCACAGTTTTACAAAAGCGGCAGAGGTATTACACAATAACCAGCCGAATATTACCCGGTGTATGAATAATCTTGAGACAGAACTTGGCTGCCATCTTTTCGTCCGTTCGAACCGTGGGGTCTCACTGACTCCGGAAGGACAGAAGCTTTTTAACCACGTTGCAATTGCCTTTGAACAACTGGAGCTCGGAGAAACCGAGTTGAAGCGTGACCAGAGCCTTACCAGCGGACTCATCTCCATCGGAGTCAGCGAAAATGCACTACGTATTATGCTGCTGCCAAAATTAGAAGCATTTCACAATCATTATCCACATGTAAGGCTTAAGATTTCCAACCATTCCACTCCGCAGGCAATCGCTTCCCTGGAAAGCGGGCTGGTGGATTTCGCAGTTGTAACAACACCTCTTTCGGTCCAGAAGCAGTTCCAGAAGATTTCCCTTGGTTCTTTCCGGGAAATTCTGATCGCCGGTCCGAAATACAAAGAACTGGCTTCTCACATCTGCTCGCTGGAAGAACTTGCGGAATATCCTTTTGTCTCGCTGGAGAATAATACCAGCACCAGAGATCTTCATATTCAGTACTTTTCTTCCCACGGCTTTCCGTTCCGTCCGGATCTGGAAGTTACATCTACCGATCAGTGTCTGGCCCTGATCCAGCACAATCTCGGTATCGGCTTCTATCCGGAGAAACTTGCAGAAGAACCGCTGAAGCGCGGGGAAATTCTTCAGATTCATCTGAAAGAATCTCTTCCTGCAAGACACATCTGTCTTGTACAGAATGCTTCCAAGCCACAAAGTATTGCAGCACAGAAACTAATCGAGACATTGATCCGCATCTGACAGCGGATCAATGTCTCTTATTTTTTCTTCTATTATGCTCTGCTTCTCCGTGCTTCTATATCCAGGAACATCAGCAGGAAGCTGACAATCAAAAGTCCGCACGATACCCATATCATATGGATTCCGTAATTGGCAGAAAGATTGCCGCCGATTCCGGCTCCTATCGCAAACAGAACTATGATTCCCAAATAATACATTGCCTGGCGCAGCTGCTCTGGTCTTCTTTCTCTCAGATAAAAAGACAGTGCTGCCGTTCCGCTTCTCAAATTACCGATACACATCGTACTCGCATATGAGAATCCATTCACCTTCCGGAAACTCTGCACCTGCATCGCACAGGCAAAGGATACCAGAACAGTCGCGATCATATTTCCGCGTTGTGGAATAAATCCTACAATGAACAGGATTATAATCTCTGCTCCCAGAATTCCCTGTCTCCAGTGCAGATGTTTTGCATATTTATACTTATGCTGGATCTGTTCTGCGATCAGAACACCCAAAGCAAATGCAAAAAGCGGAAATAAATACTTCAGTCCCGCCTCCCATTTTCCCGTCATGAAATTCTGGCTCATCAGCACCACGTTACCTGTCTGTGCATTCGAGAATACTTCATTACGCGTATTATAGGTATATGCATCCTGAAATCCTCCCGATAAAGCCAGAAATGCACTACAGATGAATGCCTCCGACATCTGTTTCCCGGAAAATAAACTTTTCATTACTCCCATGTTTTCATCTCCTTAGAAAAAACGGGGAATTGCTTTCACACGTTTTTACGTTTTCAAACCAATCCCCCTCAGCAAACTATTATACGAGAGAATATCAAAAATGTGAAACGTATATTTGATATATCTTTCATATCTTTTTTATATATTCAATTTGATATTAAGCCTCCCAGACTTCTTCTGCAACTTCTTTTACAAACGAAACCTTTTCCCACTGCTTTTCATTATTATTCTGAATTATTCTTACATCCCGCCTGTGTATTTTTTCAACGCTTCCATATACACCTTTCCATACCGGCTCAGTGCCACATCTTTCCGCACAATCGTTCCGATCCGCATATATTCATCCACCAGAAGCGGCTTCCCGATGATATTCTCACCGTTCAGTTCTTTACTGATCACGCCGGAGCTTACCGTATACCCGTCCAGGCCGACCGCCAGATTGAAAAGCGTTGCCCGGTCTCTGACTTTGATGTTCTTATTCCGGTCCAGTGTGCTTAATATCTCTTCGGAAAAATAAAAGGAATTATAATCCCCCTGCTCAAATGACAAATACGGATACTCCTCCAGATCTTCCAGTGTCAGTGCTTCCTTATCTGCCAACGGATGCTTTGAACTGATAAATACATGTGGCTTTGCTACGAATAACTCTTCGAATTTCAGATCATTCTGACGGATCAGTTTCATGATAATCGTCTCATTCTGTGAAGAAGTATACAGAATACCTATCTCACTTTTCAGCTTCGTCACATCTTCGATGATCTCATAAGTCTGTGTCTCCCGCAGTGTAAAATCATATTTTCTCGCATCAAATTTACGGATCACATCTACAAATGCATTGACCGCAAAAGAATAATGCTGGCAGGATACGGAAAATCTCGGGTTCCGTTCATTTACATTCAGATACCTCTCCTGCATGAGGCCGACCTGATCCAGAATCTGTCTTGCATAGGCGAGAAATTCATCTCCCTCTGCGGTGATCGTCACCCCTTTATTCGTCCGGTGAAAAATCGTCACCTGCATCTCCTGCTCCAGTTCCCGAATCGCATTGGTAAGACTCGGCTGGGAAATGAACAGCTCTTTTGCCGCCTCACTTATCGTCCCCTTCTCCGCAACCATGGTAATATACCTTAACTGCTGTAATGTCATCACATGCCCTCCTGTCGTTGGTTTCTCAAAAATTTACTTTAAAATTGCCTAACTATTGTAACATTTTACCTTATAAATATCAACGAAGTTCATTTTTTCATTGACTTTTAGTTCCGGATACCATAAGATATTACTAAGCATTCTGATGACTGACGGATAATTGTGGAGTACCACAGAGGAATCAGAAGTCGTATTAAGCCGACCGTCTGGGCAACATTTATCCTAACGATAGATGTTGTCCTTTTTTATTAATGCCAGGGGGATAAGCCATAGACCCTGCATGTGTTTACGCATGCAAGGTCATCTGCCTGGCATGTACTTATCTAGCGACGTGAGGCTTGCATTAAACCAGGGAGGAAATGAAGATGAAAACTGATATCGAGATCGCACAGGAGTGTACAATGGAACCAATCACTGCCATTGCAGAGAAAGCCGGAATCCCGGACGAATACTTAGAGCAATATGGCAAATACAAAGCAAAGATTGACTATAATTTCTTAAAGAAATCCCAGAACAAAGATGGCAAATTAATTCTTGTCACAGCAATCAACCCGACACCTGCCGGAGAAGGAAAGACAACCACAACTGTCGGACTTGCTGATGCAATGCAACGTCTGAATAAAAAGGTTATGGTCGCACTTCGCGAGCCTTCTCTTGGACCTGTATTCGGAATCAAAGGCGGTGCTGCCGGTGGCGGATATGCGCA
>ENA-OPSY01002091-OPSY01002091.1-human-gut-metagenome-genome-assembly--contig:-NODE-2091-length-10175-cov-2.191897_pt1 | contig 10175 bp, 8 predicted proteins | sample MGYA00241464_ERZ501920 | MGnify/ENA primary metagenome ERZ501920 (study PRJEB25962, sample SAMEA2042396) | human gut metagenome | biome: human gut; feature: human-associated habitat; material: faeces...
ATCTTTTTCAATCGCATCCCATTTATTGACTGCGATGATGATTCCCTTTCCACGGTCATGTGCGATTCCCGCGATCTTGGCATCCTGCTCGGTCACGCCCTCGGTAGCGTCGATCACAATAATACAGACATCTGCACGCTCAACGGCTGTCACTGCACGGATAATACTATAGCGCTCGATCTCTTCCTTGATCTTATTCTTACGTCTCAATCCTGCGGTATCGATAAACACATATTCTTTTCCATTGTACTTAATATCAGTATCGATTGCATCTCTGGTCGTACCTGCGATATCCGATACAATGACACGATCCTCCTGTGCCAGTTTGTTGATGAGGGATGATTTTCCAACATTCGGTTTTCCGATAATGGCGATCTTCGGACGGTCGTCCTCCTCGTCATCTTTCTTATATTCCGGGAAATATTTCACCACTTCATCCAACATATCTCCAAGTCCTAACATGGAAGCAGCGGAAACCGGGAATGGGTCTCCGATTCCAAGATTATAGAACTCATAGACATCTGCCATATACTTTTCAAAGCTGTCCACTTTATTGACGACCAGCACGACCGGTTTGCCGGAACGGCGCAGCATATCTGCAACTTTGGAATCCGAATCCTGCAAGCCCTGTCTGACATCGACAATAAACATGATCACGTCTGCAGTTGCGATCGCGATCTCTGCCTGCTCTCTCATCTGTGATAAAATAATATCATTACTGTCCGGTTCAATACCACCGGTATCGATCATGGTAAAGTTGTGATCTAACCACGACACCTCCGCATAAATACGGTCTCTTGTAACGCCCGGTGTATCTTGTACAATTGAAATACGCTCACCTGCAAGTGCATTAAATAACGTAGACTTTCCTACATTCGGGCGTCCAACAATCGCTACGACTGGTTTACTCATTTAAAAAACTCCTTTTCTCATGTATCACGGAAAGAACTGGGATCTCCACTACTTTCCTGTTATAACCTTAAATGGTTTTCTACCGTTACGCTAAAAATAACAATAACAGTTTACAATAAAAAAGATGGAATAACAATATTTATTCCATCTTTTTTCTGAACTATGCGTTTTGTCTAGGAAATGTGCGGTATTCCTTTTTCCCTTACTGCCGTAACCGGATTCATCAGTGCGTCATACTCATCATAAGTCATAAGTTTTCGCTCACTGTTCAAAATCCCAAGTTTTTTCAATGTCTCAATAATGTTTGTGCATTTGCTTCCGAACTCAACATAGGCGCTGTCACTGTTTGGGAAATAAGCTTCTGCCTCTTCTGCAGTCTTCTCCCCTGTCAGCACCGCTTCTGTCACATCAACCCCATCCACACTGTAAGAACTGTAATTCCAGATGATACCGTCCGGATTATAAAAACTGATATCCAGATTGTTAAAATAACGATCCCTGTACGTGTTATCCTCATCACCGGCACGGAGCGAATAAAGTTGATAGTACGTCATGTTTCCCGCTTCCACATCTTTCTGCACCGCCTCCATGACAGCGTCAAGCTCTTCCTGTGTAAAACGGTAATCCTCTGTTCTGCCGTTCTCATCTACAAATGAAATACTGCCGGCATAATACTCATTCGTCTTATAGTAATTGCCAAACATGTTCTGCATCATCTTATCCGGATCACTCTCTAACGCAGTCACTTTTGCGACGACAGAATCTTTGTCCGCAGCCGCAGCCTGCCCAACCGGAACTGTATAACTTCTCCGCAGCTTCTTACCATCCTTCAGGGTATATGTGATTGAGAGATAATATTGGTTCTCTGCGCTCAGGCACTCTTCTTTCTGTGCCAGGATCTCTTTCTGGAGATCTATAATCTTCTGAATATCATCCGGTTCGGTATAGCAGAGCTTATAGTCCAGATTGAGCGATACCACCTTAACCTCTGAAACATCCGGTATTTTTCCTTCGATCCGGAATAGATCCAGTTTCAGTGCACCCAGAAATGCTGCCAGAACAACCGTTAAGACTGCCCATTCCCCAACTCTCTTTTTGTGGAACACACGGAAATTCTTCTCAATAAGCATCTCCGCCACAAAAAAGCCGATCGCACCAAAGATCAGGGTGCCTGCTGCAAGTATCCAAAAATGTACCTTTGCCGAAGAAAAACTGTTTCCGATCGTGTCAGCAACGGCAGTTCCTCCAAGCAGACCGGCGCAGACAGCCACGCCCCAGCGGAACACCGGCTTGATTCCCCGCATGCTGATAAGGTCACCTGCAGTCTCCAATTTTCTCCATTTATACAACTGATAGGCTGCGATCAGGAATACCACACCTGCCACTGCATAAATCCCGAGCAGATATGCACCCTTAAACTCGATTCCAACCGTCACATACTCACTGTTTTCTACTGACTGTATCCGCAGATTGTTTGTCAGATAGTAAATCGGAGACAAAATACAGGATTTTCCCGGATTCCAATTGTTTGACACCCCAAAGCAGACACTCTCTATCACCATGTTGATCAGATACCAGCATCCTACATACAGATAATTGACTACGACATAATACACCGGAAATGCCAGGAGCTGTCCGGTAAACATCGCCACAAATGCGCCGAGCGCCAGTGCAAAAAACGTCATTGCGGCTTCTGCACCAAACCAGTATAAAATGTACTGGATATTGGTGATATGTGCACCAATGCAGACGAACACCGTGATAATAAAGGTCAGGATCTGCGGAACGATCATAAATGCAAACGCAGATATGATATTCGTTACAAACAACTCCCGTCTGTCCACCGGAAGTGAATGGATCATATTCGTATTCTTTGCAGAATACAGATAGGAAAACACTGCCATGATCATCACTGCTGCAAATGCAAATGTGATCACCGGATTCATGGCTGCCCGCATAGCGCCACTGATCGCATAAACCTGTCTCTGGAGCTGGCTGTAACTGTCATCCTGCAGATAATACCGCATATTAAACCACAGTCCGACCGGAAGCGAAACGATCAGATAACAACTGTACAATGCCCACAAAGGCCAGAAATGTGTCATATTTTTTTTGAAAATTGTTTTGTTAAAGCAGGATGTCTTTGACTTCATAATCCACACCTCCCAATTCATAAATAAAGATTTCCTCCAGTGTCAACGGAAGCACATCAACAATGGTAGGATTTTCTGTCAGAAGAACTTTCTCTGCCTCCTTCGGATCACCTTTTACGATCAGGGTATAGACACGCCCTGTGTTTGCCATATGCAGCACCTCAAAATCATCCGGCAATTTTGGCACACCATTCTGACATGCCACCTGTATCTTGGAAATATTTCCCTGAAGATCGCTCAAAGACCGCTCGATCATAATTTTTCCATGGTGCATGATGCCCACATGGTCACAGGTATCCTCCAGTTCCCTCAGGTTATGGGAAGACACTAAAACTGTCATTTTCCGCTCTGCCACTTCCGCCATTAAGATACTCCAGATCTGTCTGCGCATCACAGGATCAAGTCCGTCCACCGGTTCGTCTAAGATCAGCAGATCCGGTTTACAGCAGATTGCAAGCCAGAACGCTACCTGTTTCTGCATGCCTTTCGACAGCCGTCTGATAGTGCGTTTCACATCGATCGTCGGGAAAAATTCCTGCATTTTATAAAAAAGCTTACTGTCAAACTGTGGATAGATGCCTTCATAAAAGCGTTTCATCTCCATCGTATCTGCCTGCATAAAATAAAACAGTTCATCCGGGATATAAGCCATCCTCTGCTTGATATTCCGGTTTTCAAATACCGGTTCACCGTCGATCAGGATCTCTCCCTCATCTGCCTTATAAACTCCGGTAAGATGGCGGATCAACGTAGACTTTCCTGCTCCGTTTGGTCCGACCAGTCCATAAATATCACCTTTTCCCACATGCATTTCCACGCCGTTCAACGCCTGAAAATCATCAAACTTTTTCTTTAAATTATGAACCTGGATCATTGTGCCTCTCCCCCTTTAGCCAATTGTTCAATACGTGTTTTCAAACTGTCCCCATCCGTCGCCAAAAACAACAGTTCCGTCACCACTTCATCAAATTCCTTCATCAGTTCTTCATTTCTGACGCCCAGCACTTCTTTCCGCTCGGCAACGAATGTTCCTTTTCCGGCAACGGTATAGACATATCCCTCTGCCTCAAGTTCCCGGTATGCCTTCTGGATGGTATTTGGATTGATGGCAAGCTTCGAAGCCATTTCCCGCACGGAGGGCAGCTTTTCATTTGCAATAAGGGAATTCGTGATAACCAGCTTTCTCAGACCATCTTTGATCTGTTCATAAATTGGTTTTGCATCCCTGTAATTTAACTGAATCAAATAACAAACCTCCCATCTGTATTAGCTGTATGATGTGTACTATCATTCTTCATACAGTTAATATAGCACGAGAGGTCTTCTATTACAATGAAGATAATCCTAGGATATTATTAAGAAATCTTTAATATGCCATTCTTTTCAAAGGCAGCATCGTTTCTGCTATCCGAGATAAGCCTTCAGAAGTTCAAACGTATTCTTTACTCCATCCACATGGCTTCTCTCATAACCGTGTGATGCATATACACCCGAACCGATCAGTCCGTGGCGCACATCATATCCGGCGGTCAGCGCAACATCTGCATCTGAACCATAGTATGGATAGACATCCACTGCAAAATCAATGCCATTCTCTTTCGCTGCCTTCACAAGACCGTTTACCACATCATAATGATATGGTCCATGGCTGTCCTTCGCACAGATCGATACCTGTGTCTCATCACAGGCAAGTCCGTCACCGACACATCCCATGTCCACAGAGATCACTTCTGTCACGCCTTCCGGGACAGAGGCTGCGCCACCGTGTCCTACTTCCTCAAATACAGTGATGTGCTGGTAGATCATACGATCCGGTGTCACATTTTCCTCTTTCAAATATTTTGCATAGCCCAATAAAATTCCAACACTTAATTTGTCATCTAAGAAACGGCTCTTAATGTAACCGGATTCTGTCACAGTTGTTCTCGGATCAAAGCAGACAAAATCACCTGTCATAATGCCGAGCTTCTCCACATCCTCTTTTGATTTTACTTTTTCATCCAGAACAACTTCCACGGAATCATAGCTTCTCTTCGTATCGTTATATTCTCCGTTTACATGAATGGAAGCGTTGATCAGCTGTAATGTTCCGTCATATTTTCCGTTAAATCTGGTGACGACTTTACAGTTTTCTCCCTCTGCATTGTTTGCATTCATACCGCCGACCGCTGTGACACGGAGTCTTCCGTTGGCTTTGATCTCTGCCACCATAGCACCTAACGTATCAATATGTGCCTCTAAAAGAACGGCGTTCTCTTTGTCCCTGCCGCCGATTGGTACGAGCACACCGCCTTTTACCGTAAGCTTTGGCTCATATCCAAGCTTTTTGTATTCTCCCATGACATAGTCTGCCACCTCTTTTGTGTAGCCGGATGGACTGTCGATTGCGAGGATATTCTTTGTCTCTTCTACCATATAATCTACATAATTTTTACTCATATCTTTTGCTCCTTTATCTTATTTTAAACATAAAAATGCCCCGAGGTTTCCGCGCTTACCGTGGCTTGCGCGGTGGGAAAAAAGTAAGTCAGGATTGCAGCACGTGCAAATGTCCGTGATTTCTATATGTTCCGGCAGGACACCTGCATCAAGCAGTACAATTTCGTTTGCTTTCCAGAGGTCGAGCTGATATTTTCCATTTTCTTTTGCAAGGATAAGATTATAGAAGCCTACTAATGAGAAGAATAGTCCAAATATTGTTCCGTACACAAAGAAGCTATAGAAAATCAATGGGAAACATCCAAAGACCATAACCCAATACAGATTGTGGATTCTAATATTATCTGTCATTTTGGTTAGAATCTTATATAGCATATTGAAAATTCCTGCCATTGCAAGAACATTAAAAAGCATTATTGCGGTGTAATTATCTTTTCCGAATATGTAATAAATAATTTGGATAATGCCGATTATTCCAAGCTGTTGCGGATATGCTACCAAATATCCTTTACCTGTAAGCTCGCTGTAATCTCCATCAAGAAAACTTGATGCAATTCTCTGAACAACACTTTGGTCACTTATAGGGTATGCCCTTGCCATAACTATGTATGCGATTCCAATTGCAATAACATATATTGTTGCAATATTGGCAAACTTCTTTGTATCCATTTTTAGTAATTTTGTATATCTGTCAATAATATACAGAATTGCAAAAATAGTTACCACATACAAAATTATCATAAGAATATTGTTAAGGCTATACTCTGCATATTCCTTGTAATCGTTAACTTTTATATCAATTTTTGTTGTTCCCAAAATATTAAAAATTGATAGAATTCCAAACATTGCCACAAGGATTCCCCATATTATTTTTTGAATTACATTTCCTGTTTTGTTAATTATTGCATTCATACTTTTCTCCGTTTCTTCTTTATTATTTAGATTACAGTGTCTAAGGTCTTATCTCACATATGCCGTGCAATTATGTTTTAACATGCTAATCTTATCTAATTATCAGCTGTTCCAAGGATTATACTTATCAATCTCTTGTTTAACATTATTGTTCTGTTCCAAGGATTGATTATTACACCCTCAATTTCATCCACTGTTAATGCTGATTGAAAAAGCTTATCCATATCTGTTAAAAAAGTAGATTTTACACTGTCGCCACCTTTTAACTCTTCATCAAAACCTGTAAAAGCAACCCACCAGTTTTTTCCGTCTGATGTTTTTACTGCCTGAACGTTCATTTCATTGCTTAATGGTGAAGGTTCAACTGCAATAATAAGCTGTCCCTGTTCTTTCATTCTTCTTCTGATAACTGTAAGTGCGTGCGCCAACAGTTCAGGTGTAGACTGACTTTGAAGTGTGGCAATGGCTTCTTCGATTTTTTCATTGCCCTGCAGTCCCTTGTCCACTTTTGAATTATCTTTATTCATATTTACTCCATTCGTAATTTTTATTTTCAAAATGATTCCTGATTATTTTTGAAACCATAGATTCCTAATTAGTTTTTGAATCATTTATTTCTAATTATTAATTAAAGATTTTCCAATTATCTTAGGTAAGATTTTGACCTTAGCATTTCTATTGCTTTGGAGGTCTTCCTGTCTGTAGCTATTATACCCTTTTTCCCCGATTTTTGAAACTTAGTTTTGTCGGCACTGCTTTTAACATTTATGCCAAGCAACTGGTTGTTGAAAGTTGAGCTGTCCTTAAAGTCAAATATGCACAACTGATTTTTTGCTCTTGTAACTGCCACGTAATAAAGTCTTCGCTCTTCCTCGTAAGTTTTTATTTCCTCATCTGTGGCTTTCTTTCTGTTGGCAACCACTTTTTCAGGAAAAACTCCGTCCTTTACATCCATTATGTATACCGTATCGTACTCCAAACCTTTGCTTGAGTGAATTGTAGACAAAGTAAATTTGCAATCATAATTGTTCTTTTTATTCTTTATAATCATTGCCAGTTCATCAAGACGATTTAGAAAATCTTCCGATGTTTTCTCATTTGCTGCCAAAGCCTGGAGAATACTTATCTTGCCATCTTTTATTTTTGCTCTTTCAAGATAAGCAGAATAGCCCATGAAATTAACAATTCTATAAACTGCTTTGTAGGCCGACTCTTCTAAAATGCTTTCTATATGAGTCTTCATTGCCTTTAGACTTTTCTCCGTGCCTTTTGGGATTCTTCCATATCTTAATGCACTGTCAATTACGGGAATGCCTTTTTCTTCACTTATACGACAAGCTTCAATTGCTCCCATTTTGCTTAAATATGTTCCGATTTTAAAATATATCTGCATAAAGATTTCCGTATCCTTTGGATTTTCTGCAAATCTTATTATGTTTTTTATGTCTGTAACTATTTTGTGATTGAAAAACGTCAGGTCAGCGTTTTTGATTTTGTAATCAATGCCACTTCTCTCAAGCATATCCACAACTGGAATTATGCTTTCATTATCTCTGTACAAAACTGCCGTATCCACGTTGCAGTTTTCTGCCACCTTTGTTAAATAGCTATACTGAGACTTTCTTGTTTTTACTTCAATAAGTCGAATATCTTTTGCCATACTCCTTGAAGCTTTCATATTTTTCTTATGTCTTAATTTGTTTTTCTGAATAAATCTGTCTGCTGCAGTTACAATTGCTCCGTCAGACCTAAAGTTTTCTTCCATCAGAAGAATTTTTCCTTCAGGATAAGTTGACTCAAAAGAAAGCAATGCTTCCGGATAAGCCGCCCTAAATCCGTAAATACTCTGATCCTCATCCCCAACCATGAACAGCTTCTTATTTTTCATTGCAAGTATTTCAATAATTTTGTGCTGGATTTTTGATGTATCCTGTGCTTCGTCCACGCAAATATATTGGTACATATTTTGAAAATATTCCAAAACCTGTGGTGTGGTCTTTAGCATTGTGTAGGCATAAACCATTTGGTCGTCATAATCCATTAATGACTGTCTGCGAAGTTCCCCACAATATGCCTTGTAAATTTCAGCAAGTGGCAGGTTTTCCTTCTTGCCAAGGCTTTCCATTTCTTCATTTGAAAGCATCATGTTTTTTATGTATGTAATCAGGGTAATAACTGTCTGCAAGTCATTTTCCGACGGATATTCGTTAAGTTCTTTCTGATAAATCAAAGACAATATTTTAGATTTAAAGCCTTCTTCCGTAATCAGGTCGAAAGCCTTTCTGCCGATGCAATTTCCGTAATAGTTAATTATTTTTGAACAAATTCCGTTAATTGTTCTAAACTCAAGTCTTGCCGCCAGCTGTTCACCAAACATTGTTTCAAATCTCTGTCTCATGTAGTTAGTTGCCGCAACTGTATATGTAACAGTGAGAATTGATTCAGGCTCTATTCCAAGACAATAAATCATATAACCCAGTCTTGTAACAAGAACCGTTGTCTTTCCACTGCCCGGAACTGCTAAAAGCAGTGTAGGATTTTGAACCGACTGCACTGCTTTTAACTGTTGATTATTTAGTTTTATATTAAACTGTTCTTTAAATTGCTCTAGCGTCATCTTTTTCATAATCAATAAACATTAAGAAGAAAGCAAAGAATAAAACTACTGAGCAACAAAGAATTGCTCTTTCGTGGAACATATGTATAAAGAAGTTACCGATTACTGCCCCGGTTACGAAGCATACAATAATTCCATAATACAATACTGCTTTCTTAAAATCTTCCTTATCTTTTTTGCGAATGAAATTACAAAGGTTCTGTGTACCACTTCTCAAATTTCCTATACACATAGTTGTGGCAATGCCGTTACCTCTGATTTTTCTAAAACTTTCAACCTGTATTCCGCAGGCAAAAGATGTAAGTGAGTTGGCTATAAGGTTCATGTCAAGTGGAATAAAAGCTACGCCCACAAGTATAATTCCCTCAAATAAAACAGCCACCTGTCTCCAATGTAAAAGGTCTCTTTCTTTGGCACGAACAAGCTCTGCTATGGCAATTCCTATTGCAAAAGCAAAAACCGGGAAGAAGTAATGAAGCGCTCCCCTGAGATTTCCCTCTGATAAATTTACACCAAACAGCAGCATGTTTCCTGTCTGGGCATTGGCAAAAACCTGATCCCTCTGTATGTAAGAGTACGCATCCATAAATCCACCTGAAAGTGCAAGAAGTATTCCAAGTTTTATAGTCTCTGACATCTGCCTTGTCTGTTTCATAATAATCAACTCCTATAATCATTTCTAATATTATCGTATAATTATTTATATATTTTTTTCATTTTCAAATTTTTAGGATTCTTTTTTTGCATTAATATAATTCATAATAAACTCTGCCGTCTTTTCAAAACCAATCTTACCTGTATCAAGACAAAGCTGATATTCTTTTGCATCTCCCCACACTGTGTCAGTGCAGTATTTATGGAAAGATGTTCTTTTCTCGTCAACTTCTTTTATATACTTTTCCGCCTCTTTTTCTGAAATTCCGTCTCTTTCCATAAGATGTTTTATTCTAAATTCTTTATCCGCAAAAAGATATACTGATGTAACATCCTTGCTATCTTTGTATATTATATTAGCACATCTTCCAATAATTATGGCGTCTTTGTTTTCGGTAATAGCCTTAACAAGTTTTAATGACCTATCCATTGGCTTCGTATTTCCAAACCCCATTGCTATTCCATATAAAAGACTATTAATAGGTACT
>ENA-OPSY01002092-OPSY01002092.1-human-gut-metagenome-genome-assembly--contig:-NODE-2092-length-10170-cov-3.458033_pt1 | contig 10170 bp, 6 predicted proteins | sample MGYA00241464_ERZ501920 | MGnify/ENA primary metagenome ERZ501920 (study PRJEB25962, sample SAMEA2042396) | human gut metagenome | biome: human gut; feature: human-associated habitat; material: faeces...
CCGTCCTTCACGTTCTTGACGAAATCCTTGTCGATGTCCTCCATGCAGTGGCTGGCCAGCTCCTTGGCGTCCTGGGTGTTCAGGTGGCGGGCCGGGATGATGACATCGGTGTCCACATTATCCGGGTATTTGAAAACAGAACCTTTTGCGTTCATTGTTGTTCTCCTTTCCGATCAGACCGTGCGGGGGTCGGTAATATAGCCGGTGAGGGCGCTGGCGGCGGCGGTGGCGGGAGAAGCCAGGTAGACCTCGCTCTTCACATGGCCCATGCGGCCCACAAAGTTGCGGTTGGTGGTGGAAACGCAGCGCTCGCCCTCGGCCAGAATGCCCATGTAGCCGCCCAGACAGGGGCCGCAGGTGGGGGTGGACACGATGCAGCCCGCATCAATAAAGGCTTCGGTCCAGCCGCGCAGGATGCACTCCTTATAAACCGCCATGGTGGCCGGGATGATGATGCCCCGCACACCCTTGGCAATGTGTCTGCCCTTGAGGATGTTGTAAGCGGCCTCCATATCCTCCAGACGGCCATTGGTGCAGCTGCCGATGACCACCTGGTCGATCTTGATGTCCTTGCCCTCGCTGGCGGGGTGGGTGTTCTCGGGCAGGTGGGGGTAGCTGACAGTGGGCTCAAGTGCAGAGAGGTCGATTTCAATGGTCTTCTCGTACTCGGCGTCCGGGTCGGCCTCATAGAACACCGGCTCGCGCTGGCTGCGGCCCTTGAGATAAGCCTTGGTCACGTCGTCCACGGGGAAGATGCCGTTCTTGGCACCGGCCTCGATGGCCATGTTGCAGATGCTCAGGCGGTCGTCCATGGAGAGGGAAACGACGCCCGGGCCGGTGAACTCCATCGACTTATACAGCGCACCATCCACGCCGATCATACCGATGATGTGGAGGATGAGGTCTTTGCCGGAAACTTTCGGCGGCAGCTTGCCGTTCAGCACGAACTTGATGGCGGCAGGCACCTTGAACCATGCCATGCCGGTAGCCATGCCGGCGGCCATATCGGTGGAGCCAACGCCGGTGGAGAATGCGCCCAGTGCGCCATAAGTACAGGTGTGGCTGTCGGCACCGATGACGCAGTCACCGGCTGTCACGATGCCTTTTTCGGGCAGCAGAGCGTGCTCGATGCCCATCTGGCCCACATCGTAGAAATTGAGGATGTCGTACTTGTTGGCGAACTCGCGGCACTGCTTGGACTGGGTCGCGCTCTTGATGTCCTTGTTGGGAACGAAGTGGTCGAGGACGATGGCGATGTGCTCTTTGTCGAACACGCCGTTGAAGCCCGCCTTTTCGAACTCGTTGATGGCGACGGGGGTAGTGATGTCATTGCCCAGCACGATGTCGAGCTTGGCGTTGATGAGCTGGCCTGCCTTGACCTCGGCGAGGCCTGCGTGTGCGGCCAGAATTTTCTGCGTCTGGGTCATTCCCATGGTTCATTCTCCTTTTGATACTCTCTCAAAAATCTCTCTTTATTTATTGTTGATCGCGCTGACCAGTGCATGGATACCGGCCACGATAATATCGGTATCGGTGCCTGCACCCCAGGTGACGATGCCGTCGCCCCACTCGAGGCCGACGTAGGAAGCGGCGCGGGAGGTGGAGCCTTCGTCCAGACTGTGCTCGGAGTAAGTTTCCAGGTGGAAGTCCATGCCGGTGGCGCTCTGGATAGCGTTTGCCACAGCATCCAGACGGCCATTACCCACCGAGGTGACCACCTTGCGCTGACCGTTCAGATCCAGCGTGACGGTGGCGGTGATGCCGTTGACCTGTGCGAAGTGGGCCTCGACGACAGACAGGGGCTTGGACTTGTTGAGGAAGGTATCCTCGAAGATGTGGAGCACTTCGCCTGCGCTCAGCTCCTTGTGGTTGTGGTCGGACACGCTCTTGACCTTGTAGCCCAGCACCTCGCGCATCTTGGGGGGCAGGTTATAGCCGTAGTTCTGTTCCAGCACAAAGCCGATACCGCCCTTGCCGCTCTGGCTGTTGATGCGGATGACGTCGGCGTCGTAGGTGCGGCCGATGTCGTGGGGGTCCACCGGGATATAGGGGCAGGTCCAGCGGTGGTCGCCCTTCTCCTTGCGGTAGGCCATGCCCTTTGCAATGGCGTCCTGATGGCTGCCCGAGAAGGCGGCGAACACCAGCTGGCCGGCGTAGGGGGTGCGCTCGTAGATGTGCATCCGGGTGACCCGCTCATAGGTGGCGCAGATGGCGGGCATATCGGAGAAGTCCAGCTTCGGGTCTACGCCGTGGCTGTACATATTCATGGCGAGGGTCACAGCGTCCACGTTGCCGGTGCGCTCGCCGTTGCCGAAGAGGCAGCACTCCACCCGCTGAGCGCCTGCCAGAACGGCCAGCTCTGCACAGGCGACGCCGGTGCCGCGGTCATTATGCGGGTGGGTGGAGATGATGACGCTGTCACGGTACTTGAGGTGCTTGTCGCAATACTCGATCTGGTTTGCGTAAACGTGGGGCATACTCATCTCGACCGTGACCGGCAGGTTGATGATCATGGGACGGTCGGGGGTGGGCTGCATGATGTCCAGGACCGCGTTGCAGACCTCAACGGCGTAGTCCACCTCGGTGCCGGTGAAGCTCTCGGGGCTGTACTCGAAGAGGAAGTTGCCATCATACTCCTCGCTCAGCTGCTTGACCAGCTTTGCGCCGTCCATGGCGATCTGCTTGATCTCCTCCTTAGACTTGTGGAACACCTGCTCGCGCTGGGCGACGGAGGTGGAATTATAGAAGTGGATGACCGCACGAGGTGCGCCCTTGACAGCCTCGAAGGTGCGGCGGATGATGTGGTCGCGGCACTGGGTCAGCACCTGCACGGTGACATCGTCGGGGATCATGTTCTTCTCGATGAGGGTACGGAGGAACTCGTACTCCGTCTCGCTGGCGGCCGGGAAGCCGACTTCGATCTCCTTGAAGCCAATTTTGACCAGCATCTGGAAGAATTCCAGCTTTTCCTCGAGGCTCATGGGGACGATAAGGGCCTGATTGCCATCGCGCAGGTCCACGCTGCACCAGGTGGGAGCTTTCTCGATGTGGTCTTTCTTGACCCAGCTGTCATAGCCGGCGGGGACCGGGTAATATCCCGGTGCGTACTTGGTAGCGTCCATCATAATTCTTGTCCTCCATTTTTGCTGTGTCAACCTCTCCGTCTCGCATTCGCTCGACAGGGCCGGGCTGCGGCAGCGCGTCAGCGCTGACTGAGAGGTTGACTCCTTTTATCAAACGAAAAGGCTCCCGTCTCTCAAAGGACGAAATCCCCTGAGAGACGAGAGCCTGTAATTTCTGTTACAGGGCACCCGTGGTACCACTCTCTTTGCTGTGCCATAAGCACAGCCGCTCTGCACGATCGGCTTTTTGAGGCGAATCGCTGCCCTTATAACGGTGGGCTTCCGTCAGGACCTACTGTCTGCTTCAGTCCTGCCGCTCAGGGGCCAGTAACCGAGACCCTCTGCACCGCCTTGCACCATCCGGCGGCTCTCTGCACGCAGAAGAAAATCGTTTTTTCCCCGTCAACGCATTTGCGCTTTGTTCAAAGTGGTTTCATTTTAGCAAAACCCGCCGCCCCTGTCAAGCAGTTTTGCTCACAATTAAAATGAAACGATTTCACATAAATAGCAGCATAAATTTTCAAAATTTGCGGGTGGATTCTTTGCTTTGTTAAGAATCTGCGAAGTTTTTGCAAAGTTCGCCTCGAAACGCTGGTTTCTGAAATGGCGTCGTGGTATGCTGTTTGCAACGTAAGGAGGGACCCCCATGAAAGAAGTCAAGACCCCCAAAAAGCCATTGGCTATTTACTACGCCATTGTATTACTGGTGCTGATGCTGCTCAACTTCGTGCTCGTGCCGTGGATGAGCGAACGGCAGGTAAAAGAAGTGGACTACGGCACTTTCATGTCTATGACCGAGGACAAAGACATCGGCCGGGTAGATGTGGAATCGAACCAAATCATCTTTACCGATAAAGACGAAAAGCAAATTTACAAGACCGGCCTGATGAACGACCCTGACCTGACCCAGCGCCTCTACGACGCAGGCGCACAGTTTTCCAGTGAGATCGTCGAGCAGGCTTCGCCGCTGCTGAGCTTTCTGCTGAGCTTTGTGCTGCCCATCGTCCTCTTCGTCTGGCTGGGCAATTTCATGAACAAAAAGCTCATAGAAAAGGCCGGCGGCGCGAACTCAATGATGTTCGGCGGCGTGGGCAAGTCCAACGCCAAAGTCTACGTCCAGTCCACCCACGGCATCCGCTTTGCGGATGTGGCCGGCGAAGATGAGGCCAAAGAGAACTTACAGGAGATCGTAGATTATCTGCACGACCCCAAGAAATACGAAGAGATCGGTGCCTCGATGCCCAAGGGCATCCTGCTCGTTGGCCCTCCGGGTACCGGCAAGACCATGCTGGCAAAGGCCGTGGCGGGCGAATCCAACGTGCCGTTTTTCTCCATCTCCGGCTCGGAGTTCGTGGAGATGTTCGTGGGCATGGGCGCGTCCAAAGTCCGTGATTTGTTCAAGCAGGCCAAGGAAAAGGCCCCCTGCATCGTCTTCATCGACGAGATAGACGCCATTGGCCAGAAGCGCAACAGCGGCCAGCTGGGCGGCAACGACGAGCGCGAGCAGACCCTGAACCAGCTGCTCACCGAGATGGACGGCTTCGAGGGCAACAGCGGCGTCATCATCCTCGCGGCCACCAACCGTCCGGATTCCCTTGACCCGGCTCTGACCCGTCCCGGCCGCTTTGACCGCCGTGTTCCTGTGGAACTGCCCGACCTCAAGGGCCGCGAAGAGATCCTGAAGGTCCACGCCAAGAAAGTCGCTCTTGCCCCCGGCATCGACTTCAACACCGTGGCCCGGATGGCCTCCGGTGCCTCCGGCGCAGAGCTGGCCAACATCGTCAACGAAGCCGCCTTGCGGGCCGTACGCGCCGGCCGCAAGAGCGTGACCGAGGCCGACCTCGAGGAGAGCATCGAGGTGGTCATTGCCGGCTACCAGAAGAAGAACTCCATCCTCACCGACAAGGAAAAGTGCATCGTGGCCTATCATGAGATCGGCCACGCACTGGTGGCGGCGCTTCAGAATCACTCCGCACCCGTGCAGAAGATCACCATCATCCCCCGCACCTCGGGCGCACTGGGCTACACCATGCAGGTCGAAGAAGGCAACCACTACCTGATGACCAAGGAAGAGCTGGAAAATAAGATCGCCACCCTCACCGGCGGACGTGCTGCCGAGGAAGTGGTGTTCGGCTCCATCACCACCGGCGCGTCCAACGACATCGAGCAGGCCACCAAGCTTGCCCGCGCCATGCTCACCCGTTACGGCATGAGCAAAGAGTTCGACATGGTGGCCCTGGAGACGGTGAACAACCAGTATCTGGGCGGCGACACCTCGCTGGCCTGCTCGGCCCAGACCCAGCGCGAGATCGACCAGCGGGTCGTGGAGCTGGTAAAGGCCCAGCACGAAAAGGCCATCAAGATCCTCACCGACAACCGTGCAAAGCTCGACGAGCTGGCGAAGTACCTTTATGAAAAGGAGACCATCACCGGCGACGAGTTCATGGCTATCCTTGAGGAAAAAGATTCCAGCGAAAATTAAAATAGGATCTCTGCAATAATCCAGCCGCCGTATCCGTATTCATTACAGATACGGCGGTTTTCTGATACGCCGTACCGCTGATAAAAGCATTTGGGATAAACCTCTCCGTCAGCGCACCAGCGCTGACGGAGAGGTTGACTCCCTACAACTACAGGAGGATACTACTATGAGACTGCTGAACAAGAACACTGCCCGCCGCGCCGCTGCTGCTGCCGCTCTGCTGACCATGACCGCCGCCATGAGCGTGGGTGCCTTTGCTGCCGACGCCGAGGACGCGACTGTTGCCGGTTATCTGCCCCCTCAGTCGTCCGAGGTCATGGTTCAGGGTGACATCGCTCTCCACTCTGACGTTCCGGTGGGGGAGGTAGACCCCAACTACGGCGGCTACGCTTCCCCGGTGGAGAACCCCATTCAGGGCAACGTGATGATGATCTCCGACGAGACTCCCCTGCCCTCTGACACGCCGGTGGAGAAGAGCGAAGCCCGCTACACCGTCAAGGGCCTGCTGGGCAAGCAGGTGCTCTACACCGCCCGTCAGGAAGGCCGCGTGCTGACGCTGGACGCCCCCGATGACAACGCCACCTTCCGCACCACCATCCTCGACATGCAGACCCTGATGAATCAGGGCGTAAGCACGCTGGTGCTCAAGACCGGCAAGACTTCCACCACCCTGAACCTGACTCTGCTGTGCCAGGGCCAGAAGCCCGGCACCCGGGTCACTCTGCGCCACCTCGGCAGCAGCGCTCATCTCACCGTGGGCTTCCGCGGCCGCCGCGACCTCATCGTTGGCCGATAAGCTTTTCCCTCTCTCCTCTTCGTTTTCCATCGATACTTTTCCCTCAGACGCAAAAGACCCCCGCTGCAAACGCAGCGGGGGTCTTACTGTTTATCAAATGGTTCCGTCCGAGCCGTTCTCGCTCTGCTCCGATGCATAGAGCACCATCAGGTGGTTTGCGGATGCTTCGAGCTGGCTCTTGGCCTGACGGAGGTTCGCTTCTTCCGTCTCGTTCATCTTTTCGGGTTTATCCTTCCGCAGGCAGCGGCGGAGGTTCGCCACATCGGCCTTGATGCGGTTCTTCTCCTCCTTGTCCAGCTCCTTCTTGCACTTGGAGAGGGCCTCGTCCACCTTATAAGCCAGCACCTCGGCCTGATTGTGGAGGTCAAGCCGCTCTTTGCGGCGGCTGTCCTCGGCCTCGTAGGCGGCGGCGTCGGCCATGGCGCGCTGGATCTCATTCTCCGAGAGGTTCGTGCTGCCGGTGATGGTGATGTTCTGCTCCCGGCCGGTGCCGAGGTCTTTGGCCGAGACTTTCACAACGCCGTTGACGTCAATATCAAAGGTGACTTCGATTTGGGGCTTGGACGAAAAGCTGGCCCGGATGCCGTTCAGCTTGAACTTGCCGAGGCTCTTATTGTCGCGGGCGAAATGCCGCTCACCCTGCAGGACGTTGATCTCCACACTGGTCTGCATGGGGCGGGCCGTGGTGAATATCTGGCTCTTGCGGGTGGGTATCATGCTGTTGCGGGTGATGAGGGGGGTCGCCACGCCGCCCAGTGTCTCGATCGAGAGGGTCAGCGGGGTGACATCCATCAGCACAAGGCCCTGCGCCGCTGCACCAGAAGCGCCAGCCAGCTTGCCGCCGCCCTGTAACAGACCGCCCTGCACAGCGGCACCCATCGCCACGCATTCGTCGGGGTTGAGGCTGTGGCTCGGTTCACAGCCCAGCAGTTCCTTCACCTGACGCTCGACGGCAGGCATCCGGGTGCTGCCGCCGACGAGAAGGACTTTGCCCAGCTGCGAGGCCGAGATGCCGGCATCCCGCAGTGCGTTCTGCACCGGGGCCACCGTCCGTGCCAGCAGGTCGCCGGTCATCATCTCGAACTGGGGGCGGGAGATGGTCAGATCAAGGTGGTGGGGGCCGTCCTTGCCCACCGCGATGAAGGGCAGGTTCAGCTGCGCGGAGGGTGCACTGGACAGCTCTTTCTTGGCCTTTTCCGCTTCCTCCTTCAGGCGGCCCATGGCGGCGGGGTCCTTGGTCAGATCGATGCGGTCAGATCTGCGGAACTCCGCCACAGCCCACTCAACGATGCGCTCGTCAAAGTCATCGCCGCCCAGATGGGTATCGCCGCCGGTGGCCAGCACCGTAAAGGTGCCGTCTTCGATCTCGATGATGGAGACGTCGAAGGTGCCGCCGCCGAGGTCGTAGACCAGGATCTTCTGGGGCGCTTCGTTGTCAAGGCCGTAGGCCACAGCGGCGGCGGTAGGCTCATTGATGATGCGCAGGACGTTCAGGCCCGCGATGCGGCCCGCATCCTGGGTGGCCTTGCGCTGGCTGTCGTCAAAGTAAGCGGGGACGGTGATGACGGCCTCCGTCACCGGCTCACCCAAGTAGCTCTCGGCGTCGCGGCGTATCTTGGTCAGTATCATGGCGCTGATCTCCTGCGGAGTCAGGTCTTTGCCGTCGATGTGGACGCGGTAGTCGCTGCCCATATGCCGCTTGATGCTGGACACCGTCCGGCCGGAGTTGGTGGCAAGCTGGCGCTTTGCCGCGCCGCCCACCAGACGCTCGCCGTCTTTGGTGAACGCCACCACGCTGGGGGTGGTGCGCTCTCCCTCTGCATTGGTGATGACGACGGGCTTGCCGCCCTCCACCACTGCCACGCAGCTGTTCGTGGTGCCAAGGTCAATACCGATCACTTTGCTCATTCTGGTCGTCCTCTCTGTTTTTGCGACGCGCATATTTTTCCTTCAATATCATATCGGTTCCGTATGACGATTTCTTAGAGCATTTGTAAAGATTTTGTGTTTCCGCTCATTCTCTCTCGAGCAGCTGGCGGATGACGGCCTCCGTCTCGTCCAGCCAGCTCTGGGCCGTCTCGTCCCCCTCTTCTTTGCGGACGAGGAAGCCCTGCTTCGCCTCAGCCAGCTGAGCCAGCGCCTTTTTGCGGGAGATATACTGGGTCTCATACTGGGCCACCCGCAGGCAGACCTGCGGCATATAGGCGATGTCGGGGGTGGAGGCGCAGAGTTTCTGAGCCTTGCGGTAGGCCCGCAGAGCCGCACCGGCCCCTTTTCCCTGCACCATGGCATCGTCGCCCAGCGCCACCCATGCGGCCACATCGCCGGCGTCGGCAGCTTTTTTCCAGAACTTGCGGGCCTGTGCAGGGCTCTTGCGGCAGGCCCGGCCCTCGTAGAGCATCTCGCCCATCATGGCAAGGCCCTCGGCGCAGCCCTCTTCGGCAGAGAGCTGATAATAGTGCATCGCGTCGTCCCAGCGTTCCTCGGCCATGGCATGGTTGCCGGCCCGCAGCTCCGCTTCGCCCGGCTCATCGGTGTCGTGGCTGGCATGGAGCAGACCGTTCAAAAGCGAGCAGTCCAGCGTGGCAGAGCTGGTCCACGGGTCGATGACCACGCCGTCGATGCTGTCCGAGTCCAGCGCCATCTGCATGGCGGAAGCCAGAAGCCGTTCCGCCATGGGGCGGCTGGCTGTGCCTTTATCGGCCTCCGCCATTTTCACTGAGGTGAACACCGGCAGGTAACACCGGCCCTTCTGGGTACGCAGGGTCCAGGGCTGCAGGTCTTTCGCTTTCTCCGCCGGGACAGGATGCTCCGCCCACGGGGCGGCCCCGTCCGGCTGGTCGGACGCAGCTTCCAGCGGCACCAGGACCCTGGTGTCCAGCTCGAGGGCATAGTTGATGGCGTTCATCAGCGCCCAGAAGCTCTCCTCGTTCTGGCCCTTATAGAGCGCTGCCACAGCCCGCTCTATCGCCGGACAGCCCGTACCCAGCGGCCCGTATTCCGGCAGCTTTTTGCGGTCTGCCGCGCCCACCGGGCGCAGCCGCAGCCGTGCCGCACCATCTTTTGCCATTGCATCCACCATTCTTTCCGTTGAGATTCCTTTCCAGTATAGCAGGATTTTCCGGTTTTCTCAATCTCCGGAGCCGAAATCTGCATCCAGAGCCGGTTTTCTTTGGCAAAAAACATAGCATTCCTGCTGGGAGTGCGTTATAATAAGGAGCGTCTCGACTAAATGTATTAAAGAAATTAAAGAAAGGGAGTATCGAGCCTTGAACAAAATGCTTCGCTATCTCAGCGACTACAAGCGCGAGAGCGTGCTTGCACCGCTTTTCAAGATGCTGGAAGCTACGTTTGACCTGTTCGTGCCGCTTGTGATGGCCGACATCGTCAACGTGGGTATCGCGGCCCACGATTTCCACTACATCCTCGTGCGGTGCGGCATCCTGCTGCTTCTGGCCATCGTCGGCCTCACGTGCAGCCTGACGGCCCAATACTTCTCGGCCAAAGCCGCCGTGGGTTATTCCACCGGTCTGCGTCATGCGCTGTTTGAGCACATCCAGACGCTGAGCTTTTCCGAGATGGACACCATGGGCACCAGCACCCTCATCACCCGGATGACCAGCGACGTCAATCAGGTGCAGAGCGGATTGAACCTCTTCCTCCGTCTGTTCCTGCGTAGTCCCTTCGTGGTGATTGGCGCCATGATCATGGCCTTTACGGTCAACTTCCGCGCCGCCCTCATCTTCGTGGTGGCTATCCCGCTGCTGAGC
>ENA-OPSY01002099-OPSY01002099.1-human-gut-metagenome-genome-assembly--contig:-NODE-2099-length-10142-cov-3.381580_pt1 | contig 10142 bp, 9 predicted proteins | sample MGYA00241464_ERZ501920 | MGnify/ENA primary metagenome ERZ501920 (study PRJEB25962, sample SAMEA2042396) | human gut metagenome | biome: human gut; feature: human-associated habitat; material: faeces...
CAGATTGCGGGAATGATTTTTCAGACACGCTCTAATACATACTCAAATCTTCAACTGAAAATTCAAGAAATACTTTCGTTCCTTTTCCTTCCGTAGAAGTTATATAAAGACGATGTCCCAGTTTGCGCATAATCTTGTTGCTGAGATACAGTCCGATACCTGTTGCGCGGTTATCATCCCGTCCGTTTACTCCGGTGTAGCCTTTTTCGAAAATTCGCGGAATATCTTCTGCACGAATACCAATTCCGGTATCTTCAATGACCAGTGTAAAATTTTCTACTTTATTGCAGTCATCATTTCCTATCGAAATGCTTACATCATCTGTATCCAGAGATAATTTTTTCTCCAGATAAATTCGGATTCCTCCGGTTCGGGTATATTTCAGGGCATTGGATAAAATTTGTCCGATCACAAATCCCAGCCATTTTTCATCCGTCAGAACATCCTGCGAAATACTTTCATAAGTAAGTGTAAGTTTCTTTGAGACAAAAATTCCTGCATATTTATGAATCTGATCACGTATGATCCGGTCAAGAGAACAACGGGAAAGTTTGAGATCCGAAGACATATCCTCTGTCCTTAGATAACCAAGAACCATCTCCACATACTGCTCAATTTTAAAAAGTTCCGAAAGTTTCTCTTTATTTTCCTCAGGACTCTCCTGAAGCAAAAGTCGCAGTGCAAAAATCGGCGTTTTGATCTGATGTGCCCACATCGTATAATAATCTGTCATGTCTTCAGATGCCTTCTGGCTGGCATTCTCCACATCGATACGCATCTGATTTAACTGCTGCATAATTTCCTGTTGGAATCTTTCATCCTGACCGACAGGAGAATCCATCTGTGAAAGATTGATATCCGGTGCAGCTGCAATCAATTCCAACTGTTCTACCTTTTTCCTGTATCTGTAAAATCCGTTCAGACACGCACAAATACCAGTTATTAACCAGAAAACAGTAACATACACCATCGGTTCAATCGGCAGCTGATAAAGAAAGAAAATTATTTCTGCAAGCATTACAGGAAACAACTGCAGAATGATATAGAATTTAATTTTGCTTATATAATCCAGAAAAAGTTTCATAAAAAATCCTTTTATTTATACTGTCGTCTTATACCATATATCCAAGGCCTTTTTTGGTAATGATAAATTCTTTCAGTCCTTCTTTTTCCAGTTTCCTGCGCAGGCGGGTAATATTCACAGTCAGCGTATTATCATCAATAAAGCTGTCGCTCTCCCATAGTTTCGTCATAATCGCATCTCTGGAAACAACCTTTCCGGCATGCTCCATCAATATTTCCAGAATGCGAAGCTCATTTTTCGTAAGATCAATATCGTTTCCATTCCACGTCAGTGTGCAGCGGGAAGGACTCAGAACAATCCCTTTATATTCCAGAACATTTCCCGGAGTTCCAAAGGAATATGTGCGGCGCAGAATCGCCTGAATTTTTGCAGTCAGTACATCCATATCAAACGGTTTTGCAATAAAATCATCTGCACCACGACTCATCGCCATAACCATATTCATGTTATCTGCCGCCGAAGAAATAAAGATAACCGGAACCTGAGAAATTCTGCGTATTTCTTCACACCAGTGAAATCCATTATAAAAAGGCAGCTTCAGATCCAGCAGGACAAGCTGGGGATCTCTGCGTACAAATTCCTGTATAATATTGGAAAAATCCTCCGCACAGGATACATCATATCCCCAGGACGAAAGATTCTTTTTCAGTACTTCTGAGATGATCTCATCATCCTCTACGATAAAAATACGATACATAGTTATCCCTTCCCTCTGTTCCACCCACTGCTTATTGCTCTCCGCAAATGCAGCAGGTAACTCGATTCATTTAAAAAGCACTCAGGAATCTCTATCTGATAAAATGTGTGAATGCATGTTCTTCCTTTTCCGGAAGTCCAAACTGCTTTTTACCAAGTTCGATACTCTTCATCAGAAAAGTCATATTTCTGGCGAGTACACGCATGGTCTGCTTTCCTTCTTCATCCCTGTCAGCTTCTCTCAGTTCGCGTCCATGTATGCAATTCCAGTACTGGCTGGCCGCAATCGGCATGTTTGATATGGTAAAATACTTGTTCAGCTCATCAAAAGTCGCTGAACAGCCTCCACGTCTTGCACAGACCACGCTTGCGCCCACTTTCATTGTTTTATCAAAAGATGTGCTGAAAAACAGTCTGTCAAGGGTGGCAATCAGTGTAGCATTCGCTGAAGCAAAATATACCGGACTGGCAACCACAATTCCATCTGCTTCTTCAAATTTCGGTGCCAGTTCATTCACCACATCATCAAAAACACATTTGCCAAGTTCCACACAACGTCTACAGGCAATGCATCCTCTTACATCTTTATTGCCTACCTGTACAATTTCCGCTTCTACACCTTCTACTTCGAATACTTTTTTCATTTCTTCTAATGCAATAAATGTATTTCCTTTTGTTCTCAGGCTGCCGTTGAGCATTAATACTTTCATCATGTACCTTCCTCTTTTCGTTATTTTTTTGCTCATTCAAAAACTCCTTATTATTCTGGATTTCATAAAAAATGTTTTTCTTATCTATTTCCATCTCTAGAATCAGAATTTATAACTATTCTCTCACTAACATTAAAGCATATCCCAGAAGATTGTTGCCTTTCCATTTGCTTCGCTCAAACCTGTTTGGATCTCCCATGGATAAACCTATTCCCCAGATTTGATCTCTTACTGCGCATTCAGCTAACACAGCATCACCTGTATCAACAAGTTGCCGTTTTAAATCTGCGTTTTGACTGAATTTCGCTTTTAATCCCTCATACACAATAACCTGCCTTACACCATTCCAGACATTTTCATCATAGTTATGTACTTTACGACCTAATTTCTTAATCTCAGCAACATCATCTGTATGAAGTATGTCATTAGCTATTTTTTCATCATGAAAGCGGCATGCTTTCTGATACATCATAAACTGCTCCATTGACGAAAAATCTATTCCGTTGACTGTGAAATGACTAAGATACCAGTTACTTAAATAGCCATTTTCTTCATCTGGGTTATGGAAACATATAACGTTCATTACATTTCACCTGCTTTCTTTTTATAAAATCATTTAATTTAGATAACCTACTGTTCTAATTTTCCCTACGGATTTGCACTACTCACTGGTTTTTCCAGTTGCACAGTGTGTGCCTTTAAAGGCTTCATATTATGAGGTCTTTTTCTTTTTTCCAAAATAGAAATAGCTTTTCACATATCCTCCTTTTACCCTCCTGATAGAGCAACTGATCATGCAATGTTTATAGTAAAATGCTATCTCCTTCTTCTGATAATCTTTACAATTCCGAAGATCAGCAACAAAATCACCCCAACAGCCACAATACATATTCCGACAATCGCTATGGCAAATTTATTCGGATGTTTTATCAGATTTATGATGTTTTTGCTGCTGTCTATAACTTTTCTTTCGTGTGTTGTATTATAATATTCCGGCACATTTGCAATTCCGTCTTTGTCTGTGTCTTCAAAGGATTGCATATACTCTGCAATTGCAGCCCAGGCTTTCAGTTCTTTTTTTCCATCCATGACTGCATAATCTTCCAGATTCTCTATGGGATTGCCGTTTTTATCTTTGGGGACGATGGATATCAGACCATAGGATTTGTCCAGAACAGATCCCAGCATACGGCCTGTGTACAGGTCGGTGACAACATGATACAATTTATCGTCCTGTATTTCTTCCCTTTCTCCATCCTTACCTGTCAGATAACAGTCTGTTACTTTATTTAAGATCATGCGGTGGGGATTATAGGTGAAATTCATTCCACTGCAATATAATCTGGCTATTGTCATAAAATCTGAAATTGAGGCATCTACCTCTGCCACTGTTTTCAGTTCTTTTCCCGTTAAATATGCACTGATCAGAGGATAACCTGCAAGTCCGTCCTTTCCTGTTCCCAGCGAGAAGGAGTTATATACCTGCTCCACTGTTATATTGCCTTTTGTATAAGTATCTCTTACAGTTCCTGCAGGTACGATTGTAACATCTACTTTTTCTCCGTCAGAGTCTCCTACATTCTCTACTGCATATACATAAGCATCTGATATGATATCTCCCAGATTTAACTCCTCATGCTTTGTTTCCATCTCACTGAGGCTGTTGAATTCAATATCATTCTCTGCCAGAATTTCCTCTCTGGTATAACCAAAATTGGAGAGATAATTGATATCAACAGTATCTGACAATTCATCTATTTTCTTCTGTGTGGCTTCATCTGCTTTGATTTCATCCGTAACCGGAACAAGCTCATAGGTATCCGTTTCCCACCGTCCATTCTCTTTCTGAGTCATGGAAAGTGTTCCCAGGTTTTTCCCATATTCTCCACAGGATACGATGCAGGTATCTCCCTGCAGGATTGGTTCTGCCAGCTGTGTGTGGGTATGTCCGCTGACGATCAGATCAATGTCCGGAACATTCTTTGCAAGGATTTCGTCCTCTGATACTTTTTCGTCCTCCCATGTTCCGCTGTGTGATACACAGGCGATCATGTCTACATCTTCGTTCTTTTTTATTTCCTCTACTGTTTCTCTGGCTGCTTCTGACGGGTCTTTGAAAAGAAGCTCGCAGGTAGGAGCGCAATCCAGAGAATCCTTGCCGAAAACACCCAGTACTGCAATCTTTACATCACCTTTTTGAATTACCGTATAGTCTTTTACTCCATATGTCTGAAATGCTTCATAAATCTGTTTCTGTCCTTCACTGAGGCCGGCTTTTTTCATTGCATCCCAGTCCACATTACACACAACCATCCTGGGAAGGTTTTCGCCTGAACTGCCTGCGGCGTTCAGCATATCTGCCAAACCATCGGAGCCGTAATCAAATTCATGATTTCCCAGAGTTGTCACATCACAGCCCAGATATCCAAGCATCCGCAGTTCGGCGGCCTCTGTGTCATATACAGTCTGTATCAGAGTTCCCATGGAGAAGTCTCCGCCATCCAATATGAGTGTATCTGTATTCTCTTTCTCATGCTCATTGATCAATGTTTTCAGCCGGGCAAACCCGCCGGTCTCCTGCTGTGTCCCGTCTACAATCGTTTGAAAGCTGTTCAAATGAGAATGCAGATCATGGGTGAAGAGGATATCCAGATGTTTTTGCTCCTCTGAGGCGTTTACCTGATATCCTGTCAGTCCTGAAACGCTCAGCATAAATATAAATATGAATGTAAATGCTTTTTTTAATAATTTCATAAAAATCTCCTGTAATATCAAAAGTGGTTCCACAGTATCATTTATCTTCCCGCAGGATAATGATACCATGAAACCATTTTACAAAAAAAACTAATTTATCTTTCATCTCCCACAAAGAACAACGCCATTGTTCCCGGACCTGAGTGAGCGCCGATGGTGGCTCCTACCTGATTCATGATAATCGTGTTGATCTGGTATTTTTCTTTTACTTTCTCTGCCACATAATTTGCATCGTCTTCACAGTCGCCATGACTGATAAAGATGGTATGGCAGGTGTCATGATAGCTGCCGATTTTCTCATCCATAAGCTTTACCAGCTCCTGAAGGGATTTTTTACGGCCGCGGACTTTGCCGATGGCAGTGAGTTTTCCGTCATTGTCTACATGAAGAACCGGTTTAATATTCAGCATGCTTCCTACTACTGCAGTAGTTCTGGAAATGCGACCTCCGCGGTATAGGTGATTTAAATCGTTGACTGTAAAAAGATGTACCATATGAAGCCTGTTCTCTTCTGCCCATTTCGCAACTGTCTCCATATCCTCTCCCTGCTCTTTCTTCTCCTGTGCGAGGTAAACCAGAAGCCCCTGACCAAGGGAAGCGCCAAGAGAATCTACCACGATGATCTTGCGGTCCGGATAATCCTCCATCAGTTCCTCTGCTGCGATACGGCTGCTATTGTATGTACCGCTTAAGGCAGAGGAAAATGCAATATGAAGAATATCTTTTCCTTCTTTCAGGTAAGGCTCCAGCAGTGCTTTTGCATTTTCAGGATTTACCTGTGCTGTGGTTGGCATGGAACCGTTTCTCATTGCCTCATAAAATTCATGCTCCGGAAGGAAATTTCCATGCGTATAATTTTTTCCATCCATGGAATAACTGAGATACATGCAGCCTACTCCATGGTCTTTGAGATATTTCTCCGGAAGATCTGAATTGTTGTCGGTGGTGATCACATATTCGCTCATGTTGTCGCCCTCTTTTTTCTGATATTTTTCACTTTATGCCCATTAACTGTTCAGTGTCTTAGCAACTACAAATCAAAATCCGCTGCCTGCTCAGTAATGGGCTTTTCATCTATAATAAAAATGCTTCTATTATAAATACAGATATATACAGTATAACATCAAACTATCAGCCAAACAACTACTTTTCCTTCTCAACTGCCTTAAGCGCTTCCTGCAGCTGATTATCCTCATCATGGGTGATCTCGTCTTTATTCTTATTCAGCAGGCTGGTATCCAGAGAAACCTCTATATCAGGTTTGATTCCTGTTTTGTTGATGTTGTTTCCTTTTGGAGTGTAGTAGTTGGCAACAGTCAGTTTAATGGCACTTCCGTCTGAGAGCTGGCGGATGGACTGTACCACGCCTTTTCCGTAAGTGGTTGTTCCGACGATCGTTCCAATACCATAATCCTGCACTGCACCGGCAAAAATCTCTGATGCACTGGCGCTGCTTTCATTTACCAGGACTGCAAGCGGAATCCGGAGTTCGTTTTTGCCATCACATTTTTCCTCTTCTCTGTTTCCGTCCTTATCTTCGGTGTAAACGATCAGTCCTTCCGGAAGGATTTTCCGCAGGACATCACAGACAGAATCAAGAAGTCCACCCGGATTATCGCGGAGATCCACGATCATTTTCTCCATTCCCTGTTTTTGCAGGTCATCAAAAGCTTCCTGATACTGTTCGCCGGTAACGCCTGTAAACTGTGTAATGCGGATGTAGCCGATTTTAGAATCCAGCATTTCATGGAAAACAGATGGTAATTCCACATCTGTGACAGGGACTGTGATTTCCATGGCATCTTCTGCACCTTCTCTGTGAACAGTAAGCACCACACTGTCTTTATCTGAATTGCGGACAATGTCTGCAACATCAGATACTTCATCCTCTGTGATATCTTCCCCGTCAATGGCACTGATGATGTCCCCTTCCTCCAGTCCTGCTTTTTCTCCGGGACCGCCCTCATAGCATTCAACAATCTTTACTCCGCCTTCTTTGTTCTTCTCCATAAGAATGCCGATTCCCACATAGCTTCCCTCATTGGAAGAATTCTCAGAATCGTATTCCTCTGCTGTATAATATCTGGAATAAGGATCATCCAGCCCATAGAGAAGACCTGCATAAAGCCCTTCCTGAAGCTTTTCTTCATCCTTATCTCCCAGATAGTATCTGTCGATCAGCTCTTCAAGATATGCCAGCTTTGATGTACACTTGCGATCACCAAGAGCTGTTCCTTTTGCTGCAAGACCTGTTCCCGCAAAGGCACCTGTACCGATGCATGTCACAACCAGTGCTCCTGCTACTGCACCTTTCCAAAATTCTTTATTTTTCATGTCTGCACTCCTGTAAAAAAAGCCGCCGGTTTATGATATGATATCATTGTTCCGGCAGCTTCATGCTTATCTGCTTTTTATTATACTCTTAAATGCTTTCTTGTTGTAAAGAAACTTCCGATCAGTCCGATTCCGATTCCAAGTCCCAGACTTATTGGAAGTAATGTCTGGTAAATCTGCCATACCGGGATGAAATCCACCACACCTGTAAGCACATTAAACCTGGTCAGAATATAGGATATTGCCCCATTATAACAGAAATAAAGCACGATCAGCGGAACTGCTGCTCCGACCACCCCCAGAACCATGCCTTCCAGCAGGAATGGTGCTCTGACAAATGCGTCTGTAGCTCCTATGTATTTCATAATTCCGATCTCTTCTTTACGAACTGCAATTCCCACAGATACCGTATTGCTAATCAGGAATATGGAGATAATAAGCAGTAATACAATGATGGCAATGGAAATATAGGAAACCAACTTGTTGATATTTCCCAGTGTTTTTGCCGCTTCCTCAGACTGGTTGACCTTTCTTACATGTTTCAGTTCCTGTATATAGGAAACAAGTTCTGACTGCTTCGTGATATCATTCATATACACACGATAATTGGCTGAGTTTGCAAGAGGATTGTCGTCCTTAAATCCGTCTGCTGCCTCTGAGCCCTGGAAATACTGCTCTTTATATTCCTCCCAAGCTTCATCAGCTGACTGATACTCTATTTTCTCTACTTCCGGACGTGCCTTGATCTTCTTTCCGATTGCTTTGATCTGTTTGTTTGTAGTTCCCTCTTCAAAGAATACTGTGATCGGCACTTCCTGCTCTACCTTATGTGCAATATTATTCACATTATTGACAATGGAGAAAAAGATTCCAAACAGAAAAATACAGGCAGCCATGGTGATAATGGAAGCCAGGGAAAACATCCAGTTTCTTTTGATATTTTTGACACCCTGTTTCAGAGTGTACCAGATTGTACTAGGCCTCATGATATTCTCCCTCTTTCTCGTCACTTATAATAGAGCCCTCATGCATGGTCACAACACGTTTGCGCATGGAATTTACAATATCCTTGTTATGTGTAACAACCACTACTGTGGTTCCTCTGTCGTTGATCTGTTCCAGAAGCTTCATGATTTCTTCGGAAGTCTTCGGATCCAGGTTTCCTGTAGGCTCGTCTGCCAGAAGGATATCCGGACGGTTGACCAGCGCCCTTGCCAATGCAACTCTCTGCTGTTCTCCACCGGAAAGTTCATCCGGGAAGGATTTGTATTTGACAGCAAGTCCAACTTCCTGAAGTACCTCCGGGACACGTTTACGGATTACTCTTGTGGGACGGTTGACTACTCTCTGGGCAAACGCTACATTCTCATATACATTTCTGTCTGGTAACAGACGGAAATCCTGGAATACTACACCAATATCTCTTCTAAGATACGGAAGCTTCTTTCTTGTTATCTTATTGAGATATTTCTTATTAACATATATCTTACCTGATGTAGGATCTAATTCCTTAAGTAATAGTTTGATAAGAGTCGACTTACCTGAACCACTCTTACCTACTATAAATACGAATTCACCTTTCTGGATGTGAAGATTAATTCCATTAAGCGCAGCAACGCCAGTGGAATATGTCTTCGTAACATCTTCCATGATTATCATGTATCATTTCCTCCAAAAATCACTAAAATGTATCTTTACTTTCCATATACTTCATGTACTTAACTACCATAAGAGCAATCTTAAATGTTATTGCATCATCAAACACTCTGAGGTCAAGCCCGGTTATCTTCTGTATTTTATCAAGTCTGTAAACAAGTGTATTTCTATGAATGTAAAGCTGTCTTGATGTTTCTGAAACATTAAGGCTGTTCTCAAAGAACTTATTAATTGTTGACAAAGTCTCATCATCAAAATCATCAGGAGCCTTTCCTTCAAATATCTCCTTAATGAACATCTGACATAATGGTATAGGAAGCTGATATATAAGACGGCCTATTCCTAATCTGTTGTAAGCAACAACATTCTTATTGCTGTAGAAAATCTTTCCCACATCAAGTGCCATCTTAGCTTCCTTGTAAGATCTTGAAACCTCTCTTATATCATTAACAATTGTACCATAAGCAACATGTGCCGCACTCATCGCCTCAGTGCTTAACATATCAATTATAACATCAGCTGTCTTGTCAAGTTCATCATATGACTCATTGCCTTTAACTTCCTTAACAAGAATTATACTCTTCTCGTCAACTGCTGTAATGAAATCTCTTGTCTTATTAGCAAAAAGTGTTCTTACTGTCTCTAAAGCATTAGTATCCTTCTCGTGCTTAGTCTCAATAATATATACGACTCTCTTAACATCAGTTTCAATATGAAGCTTCTCTGCTCTTGTATACATATCAACGCGAAGAAGATTATCAAGAAGAAGATTCTTGATAAAGTTGTCTTTGTCAAAACGCTCCTTGTACGCAACGATCAGATTCTGGATCTGGAAGGCTGCAAGCTTGCCTACCATATAAGTATCCTCATCATCTCCGTGGGCTACCAGGACATATTCCAACTGATAA
>ENA-OPSY01002100-OPSY01002100.1-human-gut-metagenome-genome-assembly--contig:-NODE-2100-length-10141-cov-7.244795_pt1 | contig 10141 bp, 7 predicted proteins | sample MGYA00241464_ERZ501920 | MGnify/ENA primary metagenome ERZ501920 (study PRJEB25962, sample SAMEA2042396) | human gut metagenome | biome: human gut; feature: human-associated habitat; material: faeces...
TGTCTTTTTCCGCTTTGGGTGAAATCATCGGTTACCGGAAAGTCTTTCTTTCGGGTATCGGCCTGTTTTGCATCACTTCATTGATCTGTGCCTTGTCCGATTCGTTTTGGACGCTAACCGTCGCCCGTATTTTTCAGGGGTTCAGTGCCTCTGCCATCACCAGCGTGAATACGGCACAGCTACGTTATATCTATCCGAAGAGCCAGATTGGGCGGGGAATGGGGATTAATGCGATGGTCGTTGCCATATCGGCTGCCGCCGGGCCTTCTGTGGCGAGCGGTATTCTTTCTATTGCCAGCTGGCACTGGTTATTTGCTATTAATGTTCCGTTAGGACTTACCGCATTGTTTCTCGGCATCAAACATCTGCCAAGGCAGGAGGAACGCTCGAAACGCAAATTCGATTATATCAGCGCCATAGCGAATGCGGTTACCTTCGGCCTGCTTATATATACGCTGGACGGATTCGCCCATCACGAGGAAATGGATTTCCTTTTCATCCAACTGGTTGTATTGGCAGTGGTAGGCACGTACTATGTGCGCCGGCAACTCACACAGACTACTCCTCTATTGCCGCTCGACCTGTTGCGGATTCCGATTTTCCGGTTATCCATCCTGACTTCCATTTGTTCCTTTATCGCTCAAATGTCGGCAATGGTTTCCCTGCCTTTTTTCCTGCAGAACACTTTAGGACACAGTGAGGTGATGACCGGACTTTTGCTTACTCCGTGGCCGTTGGCTACGCTGGTCACGGCTCCATTGGCAGGGTATCTCGTGGAGCGTATTCACCCCGGTATACTGGGAAGTATCGGGATGGTTTTGTTTGCCATCGGGCTTTTCTCGCTTTCCAGTCTGACTGCCGAATCATCTGATATAAGTATTATCCTGCGTTTGATGTTATGCGGTGCAGGCTTCGGATTGTTTCAGACGCCAAACAACAGTACAATTATCTCTTCCGCTCCTACGCAGCGTTCGGGAGGGGCCAGTGGGATGCTGGGAATGGCCCGCCTGTTGGGACAGACCACCGGAACAACATTGGTTGCCTTGCTTTTCAGCTTTGTCACTCATAGCCGGAGCACGGCTGTTTGCCTGATGGTGGGGAGTGGGTTTGCCGTTGTGGCAGCTATCGTCAGTAGCTTGAGGCTATCACAGCCTTCCACCCTGAAAAGAAAATAATGAAGTCCTGAAAGAGGATTAAGTCTTTCAGAACTTCACAGGAACATCATACAACATATTAGTAAGTAATCATTCAAGATGAACTTGAAAGATTTGACTTTCTAGTATTTCGTTTCCCGTATGACTTCTACCAGACGGCGGAAGTCTTCCGGATGCACATCACCGATGTTTCCGATACGGAAGGTATCTGCTTTTGAAATCTTTCCCGGGTAAATCACGAATCCTTTATTTTTCAGTGCATAGTAGAATGTTTTGAAGTCGAATCCTTCATGCGGATAAAGGAAAGAAGTGATGATAGGCGACTGGATGTCATCTTCGAGTAATGTTTTGAATCCGAGTGCACGCATACCTTCCACCAAAATACGGTGATTTTCGCAGTAGCGTTGGTAACGTGCTTCTACGCCTCCTTCTTCAATCAATTCGGTCAGGGCTTGTTTGAAAGCACGGACAACGTGTGTCGGTGAAGTGAAGCGCCATTTTCCGTGTCCTTTTTCCATTGTTTCCCATTGGTCGTAGATGTCCAGGGAAAGAGAGCGTGCCACTCCTTTGCAATATTTTAATTCCGAACGGCGGGCGATGATGAATCCGAATCCCGGTACACCCTGAATACACTTGTTGGAACTGCTGATTAGGAAGTCGATACCGAGTTCGTTTACATCTAAGGGGATACCTCCGAAGCTGCTCATACAGTCTACAATCAGCTTTTTACCATGCATCTTGACGATGTGGGACAGTTCTTTGATCGGATTCAGGATACCGGTCGTTGTTTCGCAATGAACGAAAGCGACATGTGTGATATCGGAGTTATTGCTAAGATAATCGTCTACATATTCAACTGATACCTGCTCTGTTTCTTCAAAAGCCAGCATGTCGTAGTCGAGATGGTAATATTCTGCAATGTTGCCCATACGGTCGCCATAGGCTCCGTTGCTACAAATCAGGAGTTTGTCTTTCGGGGTGATGGTGGCGCCTAAAACGGCCTCCACGCAATAGGTTCCGCTTCCCTGTAAAAGGATGGAAGTGTATTCTTCCGGTTTTTTAGTGGCGATGTTAACCAGGTCTTTGCGGAGTTCCTGAACAATGCCGAGGTTGTAGTCTTCGTCCCATGTACACCAGTCGGTCATCATGGCTTCTTTTACTGTTTCAGAGGTGGTTAGAGGTCCCGGAGTTAATAACAAATATGGTTTCATAATGATGTTTTCTTTAGAAATGAATAAATAAATGATTTTGTTTCTTTTCTGATTGTTGGGTGCGGGCTTGAATGTTAGTTGCCGGCGTTGATCGTTTCAATCAGTGCGGGAAGTTCTTCGATAGTGCGTATCACGTAAGAAGCTCCTGCGGCAAGCATGCGCTCTTTGACATCGGCGATGCGGGCTTCGAGTTCGGAGGCAGGCATTGATTTTGTTTCTGCTTCGGTAAGTGCCATTTCATTGCTGCCGAGAATCACGCCTACACTATACACTTTCGCGTTCACTCCTTCGAGAATATCGGCAATCGTATCACCCACTTTTATAACGGCGTCGAGGCTGGGGACTGCTAATTTCGTCAGGTTCTCAAAAATCATGTAAGGAGCGGGACGTCCGGCGGGAAGCAGGTTGGGAGTGGCGCAATAATCCACGTGGTATCCTTTTGCCTGTGCGGCGGGGAGAACTACATCCATCATTTCGCGGGTATAGCCGGTGGTCGATCCTATTTTAATACCTGCGGCACGCAATTTTTCCAAAGTTGGGATTACTCCCGGAATAGGGTCTGTGTAGTTTTCGAGAGAGGCGAAGAGATGCTTCTCGAAAAGGCGGTTTAGTTCTACCACGTCTTCTTCCGTCCAGGCGCGTTGGTAACGGGCGGTAAACTGTTCGTTCACGTCAGGCATGGAAAGTAGTTCGCGGATGTGTTGAATTTTGGGTAGTCCCATTGGTTTGCGGGTCTGTACAACATCGATTACCAGTCCTTTTTCGGCAAATGCTTCGATAAAAGCAGCCACGGGGGCAAAACATCCATAGTCAACGGCTGTACCAGCCCAGTCCATAATAATACATTCAATCTTTTTCATTCTTGTTTCTATATAATATTGGTTTATTCGTCGGAAATTAATAAGAAGCGAGGGAGGGGACGGGGCAGGATTCGTTCCCGCGTATTTCACCCTGTTTCCCTTTTCTGTATTTTTGTGTCAGATAAATCATTGCTAAGGTGAACGCAAAGGTGCAGACGATTCCTACTGTCCCTGCCATCGTATTGTAGAACTCCAGCCAATTCAAATCCGGGTTGAAACATTCTTTCACTACCAATACCACCACTGTGCCTGTGTAGCCGATGGAATCGACCATCGCTATGAAGAAACCTACATTTCCCTTGATGCGGAAACAGGCGATGAAGCGGTCGAAGAAAATGGTTTGAAAGCTCAAGTAGGAAAAATAGAGGCAGAGGCTCTGGATAAATAACCACACGAGCGGAGAAAGTTGCAGGGTATGGTAGTTGAATGCCACAGTGCTAAGTGTGATTGCTCCCGCAATGACAAGGGTCAATAGAACGGAAAGTACTTTGATGTGGCTTTTCATCACTGCCAAGGTGGCGAAAATGGCCAGGATAATCAGTGTGACTACACCGTCCACTTTGGCGAATACCCACGGGGAAAGTCCGGCGGCATTGACGTCTATGATTTTCACCAGAAAGTCTTCCTTGACATCTTGCAAAACGGTGAGAAAGAGGTTGGCGAAGAAAAGCAGTGTCAATATGGGAGCAAAGCTGCGGAACAGGTTCCAGCGTTGTTGTTTGTTGAGAGTGACACGTTCCACACGCAGTGCTTTGTCTTCGGCAGTCGGTTTGGGCAGGTGATCGAGGATATAGCCCAGTCCTGCCAGCAAGGGCAATGCTACCGCACCGATCAGTGCAGGCATCCAGAACTCACTGACGTGCAGGGTGTCGACAACGAAAAGTCCGATGGATTTGGCTGTGCCGCTACTGACTGCGATACTGAGTCCGAAAAGGGAAGCGAGCAGATCCGTCACCCGGCGTCCTTCGAGGAAGCTGAAGATGACTCCCCACATACAGCCAAGCGACAGTCCGTTGAAGAACAACGCCAACACATTGAACGGGCGGGGCAGGCATCCGAAAAGAACCAAAGAGAGTTCGGCCACTAAAATAGAAACAAGAATGAATTTCAGGCGGCCTTCTCTCTTCAGTTCGGAAATAAGTTTGATCCCGATAAACTTGGATACCATATATCCGAATATCTGGATGATGCTGGTGGCTATCTTATAGTCCATACCAAATAGTTCCATGCCGTCGAACGTGGCGGCGGTGAACGGTTTGCGTAGTGCGTAGACTAATGAATAGGATAGCAGTGCCGCTCCTCCCGCATAAAGGATAAAGAGTAAATCGGAAAGTTTCTTTTGGGCCGAAGGCGACAGTTTTTCTTTGAAATTCATAATGCTATTTTTTTGTTTCCGGTGCAAAAGTAGGGTGTCGGAGCGAACGAAAAAATGAATTTCAATGAATCATATTGTATATATGAGCCTTTAAGTGTACTGAAATATTAATGTAATATTCATGCAATACAAACATAATACCTTAGTCATTCCTTTGCAACGGAATCAATTAACAAACCGAAAAATCATGGACGAACTTACGGATATTTATAAAAGAATAGAGTACCTGCGCAACAACGGGGTGAAGATGAAAGAAATTGCCGACCGGGTGGATATGGCTCCGAGTGTGTTGTCTGCTTTGTATTCGAGTGTGCTTCCCGCTTATATCGATTTATTGAAAACACGCACACCGGACGAGGCGCTGGATGAAGCTTTGGCACTGGTGAATAATGTTTCCAAGAAACGCTTATTAAATAATGTGGGATCGGTGAGGCTGTTGCTTCAGGAGATGGAACCGGACGTGCAGAGCGAGGCGGAGAATGGCAACTCTTTTATCAAGTTGCTGGGGAAAGAGGCGAAGGAGTCTGTGCAGGAGGTGTATAATTATAGCGGTATGTATCTTAGTTACAGTTTGTCGTCTTCTACGGATAGCTTGAAGATCGAGCCGTACATGATTTGTGCTTCCGAGAATAATGAGTATGTGAAGGTGGGGATGATTAATGCGTATAAGTCGGTGCATTGGGGGAGCGGGATTATCAGTAATCATCAGAACTCTTACCTGATGTTCAACGAAAGGGATTTGCCACAGTTTGCGCTGGTGACTATTTACCTGCAACTTCCGCATTATGAGTTTCCGAATATGCTGAAAGGGCTTTATCTCTGTCTGGACTACAATCATAATCCGATTGCGCGTCGTATTGTATTGGTGAAACAGTCGGATAGTACGGATGTTAATCAGTTTCTGGAGATGGAAGGGTGTCTGGTTCCGCGGGCGGAATTGACTCCGGAATTGGAGGTGTACTATAATTATACGTGTCAGGAGGGAGATTATATCAAAACGTGCACGGTGCCTTCACCTAAGTTGGATGAGACGGATTTGGAGAGAGAGAAGAAGATGTTGAAGATTTAAAGACAAACAACAATAAAAAAAGATCCCGGATGAAAATTGGTTTTTAAAACCTTTTTCATCCGGGATGATTCTTTTTATATGTTTTCTCTATCTTTCTATTGTTATATTCACTAGAAGAAGAATCGCAAAATATCATTGAAGTTAGCCCATATCAACAGACCGAAGAGCAGAATCATACCGGTCATCTGGGCGTATTCCATAAACTTGTCGCTCGGTTTGCGGCGGGCTATCATCTCGTAGAAGAGGAAGCGCACGTGGCCACCGTCTAATGCGGGGATAGGGAGGATGTTCATGAAAGCCAGGATGATGGAAAGGAAGGCTGTCATATACCAGAACTGGTGCCAGTCCCAGGTAGCGGGGAAGATGCTGCCGATCGTTCCGAAGCCGCCCAGTTGTTTGGCTCCTTCTTTTGAGAAGAGGTATTTCATGTTTCCTACATAGCCTTTCAGGGTTTTCACACCGAGGGAGACACCTGCGGGGAAGGATTCAAAGAAGGCATATTCTTTTTTTACCATAGGGAGCAGACGGTCTGTGACGAGACAGGCGGTTACACCCATCAGGTAGGCGGAGTCTACACGCATACTTAGCGTGTCTGTTGCACCGTTACGCACATAAGTCAGCGTGATTAGACGCGGATCTATGCTGTCTTTGAGCAGGGTTGCTGCGTTTTTCTTACGTTCTGCCATCGCTTCTTTGAAGTCGGAGAAAGAAATCGGTGTTCCGTTCAGGGCGATAATGCTGTCGCCTGGTTGGATGCCTGCTTGTGCGGCAGGAGAATTCACCATCACACTGTCTATCACATACGGGAAACGGTAGGAGGCAAAACGGATGCTGTCTGCCAGAAGGCGTTGCATCAAGTCTTCAGGGATATAAACGGAGGCTTTCGCGCCGTTGCGGATAACGCTTACTTCGCGGGCGTCGGCAATCTGGCTCAACATATCGCCGTCATAACGTTCAAAAGGAACGCCGTCGGCAGAAAGAAGGATGTCGCCGTCCTGAAAACCTACGGATTTGGCCGTTTCGTTGAAATCCATACCGAGAGGAGCTTCCTGCACCTTTATATATTGGTCGCCCCACGCAAATAGAATCATCGAGTAGATGAACAGGGCCAACAGGAAGTTGAACAGTACGCCACCCACCATGATTAGCAGACGTTGCCACGCCGGTTTGGAACGGAACTCCCACGGTTGTTCGGGTTGTTTCATCTGCTCGGTATCCATCGACTCGTCAATCATACCGGCTATCTTGACATAACCGCCCAATGGCAGCCAACCTACTGCATATTCTGTGTCACTTTTCTTGGGCTTGAATTTAAACAGGGTGAACCAGGGGTCAAAAAATAAGCAGAATTTTTCTACACGCACCTTAAACAAACGGGCAAAAAGAAAATGCCCGCCTTCATGAACGATAACGAGCAAGGATAAGCTCATAATCAATTGCAGGGCACGAATCAAAAATGTTTCCATATAGTCTATTTACAGTTTAAAGCCTTCAACTAATTCTCTACCGAAGAGAGGATATAAAGGCTATTTTCAATTTATATTAATACTAATCAATTTCTTTATTTTCTTTGTTCATCAATGGGATGAAGCGGATCATATCAGACTGGCTGCTATTTTCCTTGCTTCCGCATCCGTAGCTACATAATCGTCGTATGTCGGATTGGCGATGAAGGCAACCCGTTCCATTGTTTTCTCTATTACGTCGCTCATGCCGAGGAAGCTGATGCCGTCTTTCAGGAAAGAGGCTACCACTACTTCATTGGCGGCATTAACGATGCAAGGCATGTTCCCTCCGCGATACATCGCTTCGTAAGCGAGTGCCAGATTGCGGAAACGTTTCGTGTCGGGTTGCTCAAACGTCAGGTTCGTGCATTTGGAGAAATCGAGCCTGTCGAAAGAAGAACTGATACGGTCGGGATAGGAGAATGCATACTGGATGGGCAGGCGCATATCGGGCATGCCCAACTGTGCTTTTACAGCTCCGTCTTCAAACTGCACCATCGAGTGAATGACTGATTGCGGATGCACAACCACCTCAATCTGACTGGGTTGAACACCGAACAGCCATTTGGCTTCGATCACTTCAAAACCTTTATTCATCATAGAAGCAGAGTCAATCGTGATTTTTGCTCCCATTTCCCAATTGGGATGTTTCAAGGCCTGTGTCTTAGTCACAGACTTCAATTGTTCCAAAGTGTAAGTGCGGAACGGACCTCCGGAGGCAGTCAATATCACTTTCTCAATCGGATTGCCCACTTCTCCCGCTAAACACTGAAAAACGGCGGAGTGTTCAGAGTCTACCGGCAGAATCGGAGTGCGATATTGTTGTGCCAGCTGGTTAATCAGTTCACCTGCTACTACCAATGTTTCTTTATTTGCCAACGCAATCGCTTTCTTGGCACGGATCGCGTTGATTGTCGGCTTCAGTCCGGCATAACCGACCATGGCTGTCAATACCATATCAATAGGACCTGCTTCCACAATCTGACAGATAGCGTCGGTCCCTGCATACACCTTGATAGGCAGGTCGCTCAATGCTTCTTTCAGTTCGGAATACTTTTCTTCGTTGGCTATCACTACCACTTCCGGCTGGAACTTCCGTGCCTGGGCAATCAGTAATTCCACACGGTTGTTGGCTGTCAGTGCGTATGCTTCGTACAGGTCGGGATGCTCTTCGATGACTTGCAAAGCCTGCGTCCCGATAGAACCTGTGGAGCCAAGGATAGCTATTTGTTTTTTCTTTTTATTAGTCTCTATATTCATTTTATCTAATTCTTCCTATTTTGTTGACAAACATATCATCGCTGATTATCACTTATATCTCATCACTCGCCATATCTCATCATTCATCATTGATAACTTAAAAAACGATGTATTTTTCCGGATTTACCGGGTGACCTTTATACCAAAGTTCGAAGTGCAGGTGCGGCCCTGTACTAAGTGTTCCGCTATTTCCTACCAGGGCGATGGCTTCGCCTCCTTTCACCCGTTCACCTTCCTTTTTCAGGAGAGAGCCGCAGTGTTTGTAGATCGAAATTAAATCCTGGTTGTGTTGCACGCCAATCAGATAACCGGTTTCAGCGGTGTATGTACTAAGGATGATGGTTCCGTCCATGGTTGCCAGTACGCTTTCGTTGGGATTGGCGGCAATGTCAGTGCCGTAATGTTTCTTTTCGGCATTGAAGTGGTCGGACACCATGCCTCGTGTCGGACGGTATAATATCAATCCGGTCACGTCCGGTTGGGAAGTGATGGAGGTCAGATTGTATTTTTCATTCTCCTCATATTGGCGGCGGAATTCTTCTTCCCGCTTGGTTCGTTCCATCAACGTGTCTTCACGGGCAGCAGTCAGCGAATCAAGCGTTTGCACGCTGTCGATAGGCACTTTCCCGCTGAAAATGTCCTGAATATTCATGATGTAGAGGTTCTGCTTGTTGAGCACTTGTTGCAAAGAGTCTACACGCAGCGCATTGTCTACAATCTGTGTACGGACTTCACTGTTCATATATCCCGGAAGATAATTGCGCAACGGGGTGAAAGTAATGATGCAGGAAGCAATCAGGAAAAGCACTGCCAGCACGCAAAGTAAAACGGATAGTCCATTGAGCTTGGATACACGAAGTCCGACAATTTCTTCAAGTGTATTTTCATTAACGATCGTTAGTTTATACTTGAACTTGAAATTTTTCCAGAAAGCTTTACTTCGTCTTCTCTTTGGCATCTTTGGTAATTAAAGATTAAAAATTAAACTATTAAAAGGGGCTGCGGCCGGACTAATTTTTGTTTTGCCACGGATGACACGGCTTCCCAGTGAATTTTGATTAATGAAAACCGTGGAATCTGTGTCATTCGTGCCTGATTTATCCGGGAGCTGTGTCATCCGCGTCCAACTCCTCCAGATTGAGTAACCCTTCGGGAAGTTCCACGGTGATGAGTTTCTGTTTCTGATCTATTCCTACGATAAATTCCTCCTGGGCGGGAACGAGTAGTTCCTCTTCTTCTCTTTCAACCACAAAAAGGGTGTTTACCGTAGTGGTATCCACATCTATCACTTCTCCTAGAGGTCCGTGATGAATGTCTTCCATTTGGAAACCGATAAAGAAGTTCCAGGACAATTCGCCGTCTTCCGCTTCTTCCGCATGCTTTACGGGGAAGTAAACTTCAATGTTGGTGAACATTCGAGCACGTTCGGCGGTGTCTATTCCTTCCAGTTTTACCAAAGCGGTGGAGTCGGAACGGAAACGGTATTCTTCAATGAAGAAGGGCACGAAAATACCGTCGAGCAGGCATATCAGATAATCGCAGTCCACACGGTCGAAAATGTCGTCGGTAAACGTAAACTGCAATTCGCCGTGAATACCATGCGGTTTATTGAATAATCCTATCTTATATACTTCTTCTTTCTTTATCATATTCGGGTGATTCTGGCTCCGATAGCGTTCAGACGTCCTTCGATGTTCTGATAACCAC